>ERZ781272.26-NODE-26-length-256418-cov-33.006233_pt1 | contig 256418 bp, 220 predicted proteins | sample MGYA00375850_ERZ781272 | MGnify/ENA primary metagenome ERZ781272 (study PRJEB29790, sample SAMN06051246) | human gut metagenome | host: Homo sapiens | place: USA: Cincinnati, Ohio | collected 2013-06-21 | study: EMG produced TPA metagenomics assembly of the Gut...
CAATACTACGATTTACAACACGGCGCTTTATATGAGATTGAGCCGGGACGATGAACTGCAAGGAGAAAGCGGGAGTATTCAGACACAACGCATGATGCTCCGGCAATATGCCGCCGAGCATGGCCTGAATGTCATAGATGAATATATCGACGATGGATGGTCTGGAACGAACTTTGACAGGCCGGATTTTCAGAGAATGATTGATGACATTGAGGACGGGAAAATCAACTGCGTTGTTACGAAGGATTTATCCCGCTTAGGCAGAAACTACATTCTGACCGGCCAGTACACGGAAATCTACTTTCCCAGCAAAGGCGTCCGCTATATCGCTGTCAATGACAATGTGGACACCATCAACGGAGAGAATGAGCTTGCCCCATTCCTCAACATTCTGAATGAAATGCACGCCCGCCAGACCAGCAAAAAGGTAAAGGCGGCCATGCGGACACGGTTCGCAAATGGCGCACACTATGGAGCCTATGCTCCGCTTGGCTATGTCAAAGACCCAGATAAGAAAGGCCATCTTCTGATTGACCCGGAAACAAGGTGGATTATCGAAAAGATTTTTGACCTTGCCGTTCATGGCCGGGGAGCCGCCAGCATTACACGGATTTTGGTCGAAGAAAAAGTACCTACTCCCGGCTGGCTGAATTTCCAGAGATACGGCACTTTCGCAAATATCTATGCCGGAGCGCCGGAGGAAAAAGCCTATGCGTGGACGATAGCGCAGGTGAAAAGTATTCTGAAAGAGGAAACCTATATCGGACACAGCGTCCACAATAAGCAGACCAACATTTCATTCAAAAACAAGAAGAAAGTACGCAAGCCAAAAGAGGAATGGTATCGTGTGGAGAACACCCACGAAGCGATTATTTCCGAAGATGTGTTCCGTCAAGTACAGGAGCAGATTTGCAACAGGCGCAGACGGCAGAAGAACGGCACAACACAGATATTTTCCGGGCTGGTAAAATGTGCGGACTGCGGCTGGTCGCTGGCCTATGGTATGAACAGCCAGAACAAAAATCCCTATGCCCACTACCATTGTAGCAAGTACGGGCAAGGATTGCACCAGTGTTCCATGCACTATATCCGCTATGATGTGCTTTACGCCTATGTCCTTTCCCGTCTGCAATACTGGTCTGTGCTGGCACAGCAGGATGGGGACAAACTTCTGAAACGGCTACTTAACGCCAGCGACAAGGAACGCAATACTGCAAGGAAGCGGCAGACAGCCGAACTGAAAAAGGCGGAAAAGCGCAAAGCAGAAGTAGACACCCTGTTTGCAAAAATGTATGAGGACTGGTCTGCCGGACGCATTACAGAATACAATTTCAATATGCTGTCCGAAAAGTATCAGGGCGAACAGCGAGAATTGGACGTAAAAATTGAACGGCTTCACGAAGCGATGGAGACCGCCGCCCAGACAGCGGTTGACGCTGAAAAGTGGATAGGTCTGATGAAACAGTATGTCAATCCCACAGAATTGACGGCTGAACTTCTGAATACGCTGATTGAAAAAATCCTTGTCCATGAAGCGGTCAAAAGTGAGGACGGAAGCCGGGAACAGGAAGTGGAAATCTTCTACCGCTTTATCGGCAAAATCGAATGACACATCTTGAGATACCCAACAATATCTTTAACTAAGGGAAACGGGGCAGACCATGCCGGATCTGCCCAAGCTGGTGGCTCTGGCGGACCTGTTCGGTACTTCACTGGACGCGTTGGTGCGGCCGGAGGCCGTGGTGGAAACGAAGCCCAGCGGTACGGTGCAGGTGGTGACGGCAGGACAGACGGTGTGTGTGCCGGCGGGCGCGACGGTAAACGTTGTTCCCGGTTATGAATACAAAAGCAAACACACACTGTTCGGCCTCCCACTGGTGCACATCAACTGCGGCTATGGCCTACGGCGTGCAAAAGGCGTCATCGCCATCGGCAATATTGCCACGGGCATCGTCGCGCTGGGGGGATTTGGCGTGGGCGTTGTAAGCTTCTGCGGCATCGGTGTGGGCCTGCTGAGCCTGGGCGGCCTTGCGCTGGGCGGGTTCGCTGTGGGCGGCGTGGCCGTGGGGCTGGTGGCGGCAGGCGGCTGTGCCATTGGTATGTACGCCATGGGCGGCGCGGCCGTTGCTTCCCGGGTGGCCGTGGGCGGCGCAGCTGCGGCGCCTGTCTCTGTGGGGGCGAATGCAGATGCGGGCCTGGTTATCACCGAAGCGACGAAGATGCAGGATGTGGCGGCGTATCTGACGGCGAATTGTCCGGGACTCTGTCCCGCGCTGCGGTGGCTGCTGAGCCTGGGGGCGGCGTGAAGCGCTGCGGCATTCCGTTTTTGCCGAGGCGATAAAAGAACGGGCGGCCTGTCGGAATGCCGAAAAAAGTGAAAAGGTAAAAGAGCTTCCGGAGAAAAAGCTGGCGGCGGCAAAGCCATGCAGCCTTGCGAAGCAAAGTGCAGGCCATGGGGCGGATGCGGCCAAAGGGGGAAACTGCGCCCGCAGGCGCGTATAGAAGCGTGCAAAGTCTCCTTGCGGACAACCGCGCCGAAAGGGGATGCGGCCCTTAACGCTCAGCTGTCCCCTTTTTCATTTCAAACAATGCTGTGCGCCCCGCGGGCCGGCGCGAGGCGTTTAAAGCGAAGCTGCGGCGAAGACCGCCGTGCGCGGCGAACGGGGCCAAACGCCTGTTCGGAAGCACCTTGGCGAAAAAGCAGTTCTTTTCCAAGATGAAACAGGCTGTCCGGCTTGAAAAAACGGGCGGCCTGTTTTATACTGGAAACACTGGCGTGCAGCAGCGCGCCGGACGGAGGGAAACACCATGGCTGAGAAGCTGCGGAATATGACTGCGGTATACCTTTTCCGGGAGGGGAAACTGCTGATGCTGTACCGGGTCGGCTCCCGCGTGGTAGCGCCGTCCTGGTGCGGCGTAGGCGGCCATTTTGAGCAGGCCGAATTGAACGACCCTCGGGCCTGTGCTCTGCGGGAGCTGCGGGAAGAGACCGGCCTTACGGAGGAAAGCCTGGAGGAGCTGCGTCTGCGGTATATCACGCTGCGCATGAAAAACGGGGAGATCCGGCAGAATTACTATTTTTTTGCAGGGCTGAAGCCCGGCGCCGCAGTGAGAGGCACATGTGATGAGGGCAGGCTGGAGTGGGTGCCGTATGACAGCGTGCTGAAGCGGGAGATGCCTTTCACGGCAAAGACCGTTTTGCGCCATTATCTGCGTGTGGGCTGCAGGACCCGGTGCATCTATGGGAGCGTCACCGAAGCGGAGGACAGTGCATTTACGGAGCTTGCGGAGTTTTAAACCGCGCCGTGGGCTTAGCCCGGCGCATGCACAGGACATCGCCCCGATGGGGCAGAAGGGACCGGATCTATGGCGACGTTTTTTCTTTGTATGATCTACGCGGCATTCATCAGCCTGGGCTTGCCGGATTCGCTGCTGGGCGCGGCGTGGCCCGCCATGCAGCCCGCGTTGGGCGTACCGCTGGACAGTGCGGGCGTGCTTTCAATGATCGTGGCGGGCGGCACGGTGGTGGCCAGCCTTTCGGCGGACAGGATGCTGCACCGCTTCGGCACCGGCCGTGTAACGCTGGTAAGTGTGACAATGACGGCCTGCGCACTGCTGGGCTATGCGCTTGCGCCGGGCTTCTGGTGGCTTGCGCTGGCGGCGGTGCCAATGGGCCTGGGCGCGGGCGCGGTGGACGCGGGGCTGAACAACTTTGTGGCGCTGCACTACGAGGCGCGCCACATGAGCTGGCTGCACTGCTTTTGGGGCGTGGGAGCTACATTGGGGCCTGTTATCCTATCGCTGTTCCTGGGCGGGAAGCATGGCTGGCGCGGTGGTTACGGCGCGGTGTGTGCCATCCAGTTCTGTCTGGTGGCGGTGCTGGCCGTCACGCTGCCCATGTGGGACAGATATGAGGACCGGGCGGCTCTGCGGGCCGAGGCCGCGGCCGCGAAGCAGGCGGGCAAAAAACAAAGCACGCTGAACATTCCGGGTGTGAAAGGCGCGCTGGCGACATTCTTTTTCTATTGTGCCATCGAGGCGGCCGCGGGCCTTTGGGGCGCCAGCTACCTGGTGGAAGCACGGGGGCTTTCAGCAGAGGCGGCGGCCCGGGGCGTGTCGCTGTACTTTTTGGGCATCACTTTGGGACGGTTCCTTTCCGGGTTTGCCAGTATGCGTATGAAAAGCGCGGCGCTCATCCGGCTGGGCCAGCTCGTCAGCGCCGGGGGTGCCGTGCTGCTGATGCTGCCGCTGCCTGCCGGGTTCGGCGTGGCGGCAATGGCCGTGCTTGGGCTGGGCTTTGCGCCCGTGTACCCGAGTATGATCCATGAAACGCCTTACCGCTTTGGGGCGGAGCGTTCCCAGGCGGTCATTGGCCTGCAGATGGCATGCGCATATGTGGGCACCACATTTGTGCCCGCTCTGTTCGGCGTGCTGGCCGCACGGTTGGGCATCGGTCTGCTGCCGGCGTTCCTGCTGGCGGGCGTGGCCGGAATGCTGCTGTGTGCGGAACGCGTTCGCACGCTGTGCGGGCGGTAAAGGGGGGAGAGGCATATATGCGGCCTTTGAAAATTGCCTTATTGCAGATAGCGCCCTGCGGCGGCTTGGAAGGGAATCTGGAAAAGGGAATCCGTGCCTGTCGGGAAGCGAAGAAGATGGGGGCGGATATCGCTTTGTTCCCCGAGATGTGGAGCAACGGATACAATATTTACGGACGGCCCGCGGAGGAGTGGAAGGCTGAGGCTGTTCCGTCCGGCGGCAGCTTTGTCCGTTCCTTCCAGCGGCTTGCCGGGGAGCTGGAAATGGCCATCGGCGTCACGCTTCTGGAAGAATATGCGGGAGGCCCGCGCAATACGCTTGTTCTTTTTGACAGGTTCGGAGAGAGAAAGCTCGTTTACGCCAAAGTGCATACCTGTGATTTTGATGTGGAGCGGGAGCTGACACCCGGTGAGGATTTTTACGTTTGCGCTTTGGATACCGCCTGTGGTGAAGTAAAAGTAGGGGCAATGATCTGCTACGACAGGGAATTCCCGGAGAGCGCACGGGTCCTGATGCTGAAAGGGGCAGAGCTCATTTTGGTTCCCAATGCCTATCCTATGGAGATCAACCGCCTTTCCCAGCTGCGGGGAAGGGCCTTTGAAAACATGCTGGCGGTCGCCACCTGCAATTATCCGGCATCTGTTCCGGATTGCAACGGCGGCTCCAGCGCTTTTGACGGCGTAGCATATCTTCCCGAATTGGAGGGCTCGCGGGATACCTGTATCCTGCAAGCGGATAAAGAGGAAGGAATTTATCTTGCCGCACTTGATTTGGCGCGGCTTCGCGCCTACCGCGAATGCGAGGCGCACGGCAACGCATACCGCCGTCCCGAAAAATACAGGCTTCTGGTGGAGCCGCGCGTTGAGCCGCCTTTTGTCCGGGCAGACCGTCGAAAATAGCAGCAGCAAAAAAAGCGCGCCCTGAACAGGACTTTTGAAGGTCCCGTTCAAGGCGCTTTTTTGTATTCAGCATCCGCCGGCCGCGCGCGCGACAATGCTTTTTTCTTTCCAGCGGCCGGAGAAATAGTACGGCACGCAGATGGCCAGCCCCAGCGCCCAGCCGATGGCGTAGCAGAAATGGATGTTCATCGGCCCGAAAAAATGCGCCAGCAGATAGGCCGCGGGCACACGGGCCAGCCACAGCGCCGCAAGGCTGGAGATCATAGGCACCATCATCTCGCCCGCGCCCCGCATGATGCTGGACAGCACGAACATAATGGCCAGCATCCAGTAGAACGGCAGAATGCGCGCCAGGTACGCAAATCCGCTTTCAATGACGGCGGGTTCGGTGGAGAACAGACGCATGCAGAAGCGTCCCGTAGGCAGCAGCAGCGCGGCCACCAGCACGCTGAAGCCGCAGCTCATCCACAGCGTGGCAACAGTGCCCTTGTGCACGCGCTCGGGCCGGTTGGCGCCGATGTTTTGCCCAACGAACGTGGTGGCCGCGGTGGCGAAGCTCTGGATGGGCATAAAGGCAAAGGTATCCAGCTTGTTGGCGCCGTTGAAGCCCGCCATAAACGCCGAACCGTAGCTGTTGATGAGCCGCTGCATGGCCATGACGCCGAAGCTGAACAGCGCCTGCTGGACGCCGGCGGGCACGCCCAGCTTGACGATCTGGCCGAAAAGCGCTTTGTCGAACTTGAAGCAGAACGGATGGATGTGGATCTGGGGGTATTTTTTGTTGATGTAGAAAATGCCGAATATCCAGCTGAACGCCTGTGCAATGATGGTGGCAATGGCCACGCCCGCTACCCCCCAGTGGAATACCACCACGAACAGAAGGTCCAGTACGATGTTGATGATGCACGCTATGACAAGGAACAGCAGCGGCGTTTTGCTGTCGCCCAGGCCCTGAAGGATGCCGGAGTTGGCATTGTACCCCAAGCTGCCGATCAGCCCGCCCAGCACGATGACCATGTAGATCCAGCACTGGTCCGCGGTATCGGCCGGGACCGCCAGCAGCGCGATGATGGGGCGGCTGACAAGGATGCCCACGATGGAGAGCGGCACGATGCCGACGATGAGCGCGGTATAGATGGTGTCGATGGTGGCCTTCAGGCGTTCGGCGTCGCCCGCGCCGTAGAACTGGCTCACCATGACCATGGCTCCGATGCCCAGCCCCATAAACATGCTGGACAGCAGGAACACCACAGGGAACGCCGTACCCACGGCGGCCAGCGCCGTGCTGCCCACAAAGCGGCCCACTACGATGCTGTCCACCATATTGTAAAGCTGCTGGAACATGTTGCCCACCAGCAGCGGCAGCGCGAAAAACAGGATCAGTCTGGCGGGGCTGCCCTGCGTCATATCCGTCATATTGCTTTTTACCGTTTTTGCTTCCATTTCACAGCTTCTCCAAATCGTAAGGCGTTTCCTGATAGACGTAATAATTCAGCCAGTTCGAAAAAAACAGGTTGGCGTGGCTGCGCCAGCGGAAAACAACGCCCTTGGCGGGGTCGTCATCCTCAAAATAATTCTCCGGTACGGCGATGGGAAGGCCTCTTTTAACGTCGCGCTCGTACTCCAGGCGCAGGGTGTCGCGGTCGTATTCCATATGGCCGCACACAAAGATCTGGCGGCCGGAATCTGTGGCGAGGATATGCAGCCCGGCCCTGCCGCTTTCGGCCAGCACACGCAGCGCGGGGCAGGCGTCCACTTCCTCGCGGCAAAGCTCGGTATGGCGGGAATGGGGCGCGTAGAACACTTCGTCAAAGCCGCGCACCAGCGGGTTTTTCGGGCGTGTCACCCGGTGGGCGAAAATGCCGAACACTTTTTGCGGCAGTACGCGCTTGTGGATGCCGTAATGGTAATACAGCGCAGCCTGCGCGCCCCAGCAGATGTGTACCGTGCTGTACACATGCGTTTTGCTGTATTCAAAAATGGCGCAAAGCTCGGGCCAGTAATCTACTTCCTCGTAGGCCAGCATTTCCACGGGCGCGCCGGTAACGATCATGCCGTCGAAGCGCTCGTTTTTGATTTCGTCGAAGGTTTTGTAAAACGCCTCCAGATGCGCTCCGGGCACATGCGTGCTCTCGTGGGAATCCATGTGCAGCAGCGTCAGCTCCACCTGCAGGGGGCTGTTGGCCAGCATGCGGGCGATCTGCGTTTCGGTGGCGATTTTCGTCGGCATCAGGTTCACCAGCAGGATGCGCAGCGGGCGGATGTCCTGCGTCATGGCGCGGGCCCGGTGCATGACGAACACGTTTTCTTCCTCGAGCGCCTTGTAGGCGGGCAGAGTCTGTGGAATGATCAGCGGCATAAAGCGGCGCTCCTTTCTGAACCCGCCCGGGGCGCGGGGCGCTGCCGCAGCGGGGGTACAGCATCCATTGTACGGCATGGCGGCGGCATCCGTCAAGCGCCGTGCGTCCATAATAATAAAGTGTAAAAGTATTTACAAAGCGCGCCGGGCATGGTATGGTAAACAAGATAGCGTTTTGTACAAGGGCGACACTGTAGCATTCCAAAACGCCGGACCGTACAAAAATTTTTTCGTCACATGAAACAAGGCTCACAGCTTGTGCCTTCGGCGCAGGCGGCTCCATTCAGCGCGATTTCGCCCGTGGGCGAAACCGCCGCACGTTGTGTTTTGGCGAGGGCTTTTGCGAAACAGGACGGAAAAGCTGCAGGCGGGACGGAGTTTAAGGCGTCAGCCGCGGATTGTGCGGTGCGGCCCGGGAAAAAGGAGAATTTTATGTTAACTGTAACCGACGTCAGCCTGCAGTTCGCGGGCAGCACGCTGTATAAACACGTCGATCTGAAATTTGCGGCCGGCAACTGCTATGGCATCATCGGAGCGAACGGCGCCGGCAAGTCCACGCTGCTGCGCATCCTTTCCGGCGCGCTGGAGCCTACCACCGGCTCGGTGACTATGGGCGCGGACGACCGGATGAGCGTTCTGGAGCAGGACCATTTCAAATACGACGCGTACAATGTTATGGACACCGTCATCATGGGCAACCGCCGCCTGTATGACATTATGAAAGAAAAAGAAGCGCTGTATGCGAAAGAGGACTTTACCGACGCGGACGGTGAAAAAGCCGCTGAGCTGGAGGGTGAATTTGCCGAGATGAACGGCTGGGAGGCCGAGACGGAGGCGGACCAGCTTTTGAACGGTTTGGGCATTCCGATGGACCTGCATACCGCGCCCATGTCGGCGCTGGACGGCCGCCAGAAGGTGAAGGTACTGCTGGCGCAGGCTCTGTTCGGCCGGCCGTCCATCGTGCTGCTGGACGAGCCCACCAACGGCCTGGACATTGAATCCATCGACTGGCTGGAAGAATTTTTGATGGATTATCCCGGCACCATCATCGTCGTCAGCCATGACCGCCACTTTTTGAATGCGGTTTGCACCCATATCGTGGATATCGATTACAACAAGGTGCAGATGTATGCGGGCAACTACGATTTTTGGTACGAATCCAGCCAGCTGATGCAGCAGCTCATCCGCAACCAGAATAAGAAAAAAGAGGAAAAGATCCGCGATCTGCAAAACTTTATCCAGCGCTTTTCCGCAAACAAATCCAAATCCAAGCAGGCCACAAGCCGCAAGAAGATACTGGATTCCATTACGCTGGAGGAGATGCCCGCCTCCAGCCGCAAATACCCTTATGTGGGCTTTGAGCCGGAGCGGGAGGCCGGAAAGGACATCCTGTTTGTGGAGGGCATCACCAAGACGCTGGACGGCGTGAAGGTGCTGGACAATGTCAGCTTTATCGCCAACAAGGGCGACAAGATCGCCCTCGTGGGCGAAAACGAGGCGGGCCAGACCGCGCTGTTCAAGATCCTGACAGGCGAGATGGAGCCGGACGCGGGCAGCTTCAAGTGGGGCGTTTCCACGAGCCAGAGCTATTTTCCCCAAGACAATTCCGCTTTTTTCGAGGGCTTTGACGAGGACCTTATCTGTTGGCTGCGCCAGTACAGCGAGGACACCACCGAAACATATCTGCGCGGTTTTCTGGGCCGGATGCTGTTTTCCGGCGACGAGGTATACAAGCCCGCAAAGGTGCTGTCCGGCGGCGAAAAGGTACGCTGTATGCTCAGCCGTATGATGATGACCCACGCCAATGTGCTGCTGCTGGACCAGCCCACCAACCATCTGGACCTGGAGAGCATCCAGGCGCTGGCCGACGGCCTGGCGCGCTTTCCCGGCAACCTGCTTTTCTCGTCCCATGACCACCAGTTCATCGATGAGATCGCGAACCGCATCATCGAGCTGCCGCTGGGCCAGCCGGGCTGTCTGGACCGCACGGGCACTTACGAGGAATTTTTGGAATGGAAGCACAACCGGTGAGTGAAAAACGCGCGTTGCTCAAATCTGTTTTCGGCTACGAGGGTTTTCGCCCCGGGCAGGAGCAGCTCATCGACGCGCTTTTGCAGGGGCGCGACGCCATGGGCATCATGCCCACGGGCGCGGGCAAATCCATGTGCTACCAGTTGCCCGCGCTGCTGCTGCCGGGCATCACGCTGGTGGTGTCGCCGCTCATCAGCCTGATGAAGGACCAGGTCAACGCGCTGGTGCAAAGCGGCGTGCGCGCTGCATACCTGAACTCTTCCCTGACGGAGGGGCAGACGGCGAAGGCCATAGCCAACGCCATGGAAGGTGTGTATAAAATCATCTACGTCGCGCCCGAGCGGCTGTTCACGCCGCGCTTTCAGAATTTTGCGCAGGGCATGAACATCAGCATGGTGTGTGTGGACGAGGCCCACTGCGTGTCTCAGTGGGGGCAGGATTTCCGCCCCGGGTATCTGGATATCGCCCGCTTTCTGGAAACGCTGCCCCGCCGCCCCGTGGTGGGGGCGTTTACGGCCACGGCCACGGGCGAGGTGCGGGAGGATATCGTGCGCCTGCTGGGCCTCGCGGACCCTGTAACCGTGGTGACGGGCTTCGACAGGCCGAATTTGTATTTTGGTGTAGAGGAGCCGCGGGACAAATACGCGGCCGTCACACGGTATCTGGCGGCCCACACGGGCGCTTCGGGCATTGTGTACTGCCTGACGCGCAAGACCGTGGAAGAAGTGTGCGAAAAGCTGCGGGCTGACGGTTACGCGGCCACGCGTTATCACGCGGGCCTTTCGGCGGACGAGCGCCAGCGCAACCAGGACGCGTTTTTGTATGACGAAGCGCGGGTGATGGTGGCGACGAACGCTTTCGGCATGGGCATCGACAAATCCAATGTCAGCTTTGTGCTGCATTACAACATGCCAAAAAACATCGAGAGCTATTACCAGGAGGCCGGGCGCGCGGGCCGCGACGGCCAGCCGGCGGACTGCATTTTGCTGTATGGCGGCAAGGATGTGGTGACGAACCGGTTTTTTATTGAAAAGGACGATGAAAACGACGCGCTGGACGAGGAAACGCGCCGCCTGGTACGGGAGAAGGACGAGGAACGGCTGCGCCGTATGACATTTTACTGCCATTCCGGCAGCTGCCTGCGAGCGTATCTGCTGCGCTATTTCGGCGAGAACGCGCCCGAACACTGCGACAACTGCTCGGTGTGCAGCACACAGACGGAAAAGGTGGACGTGAGCGGCGAGGCCCGCATCATCTTCCTGTTCCTGAGGGACCTGCGCTACCCGCTGGGCGCGGCCACTGTCATCGACGCACTGCGCGGCAGCGAGAGCGAGCGCGTGCTGCGCCACCGGCTGGAGCGTGCCGACGGCTATGGCCGCCTGCGCAGTGTTTCCGCCGCGCGGCTGCGCGCGATCTTCAACCACCTTACGGCCGCGGGTTATCTGGAACAGGCAGCGGGGCAGTATCCCACGCTTTCGCTGGGGGCGCCCGCGCTGGAATTTCTGGAATACGGCGGCACCGTCACGCTGCGCGTGGCCAGGGAGGCACCCCGCGCCCACGAGAGCACGGCGGCATTGCCCGCGGATATGGCGCTGTTCGAGCGCCTGAAGGAACTGCGTTTGAAATTCGCAAAGCGCGCGGGCGTGCCTGCGTTCGTTATTTTCACCGACGCGACGCTGCGCGCCATGAGCGCCCAAAAGCCGCGCACGATGGCTGAATTTTTGAAGGTGCCGGGCGTGGGCGGCAAAAAGGCCGACGCCTACGGCAAAGCGTTTTTGGAACGGATCGGGGAGGAAAGCTGACATGGAAAGCAGTGCGGCGCTGCCGCACGCAGCCCGGGAACTGCTGCTGAAAGGCGGCGGCTGTGCCGTGAACTTCGAGTGTGCGCCGGAGCTTTGCGCGCCTTTGCGCGCGGAGCTGGCCCGAAGCGGGCGCAGCGTTGGCTTCGTGCGTGCGGACGAAGGCTTTTACGACAGAATGGATACGGCCGCTTACCTGCGTCTGTTCGAGCGGATGGCGGGCACACGGGACATGGCCGACGCCGCGCTGGCCGCCATGGGGCTGGAGGACGCGCGGCGCACACCGCTGCGCCGTTTGACGCCGGCCCAGCGCAGGCGGCTTTCCATCGCGCGGGAGATCGTCCGCGCTCCCGAGGTGTTTTACATCGAAGAACCGCTGGCCGGGCAGGACGCGGAAGGATGCAGGCGTATTCTGGAATGGATGGACGGCGTGCCGTCCACAGGCCGGTGCTGCATCGCGGCCACGGCTTCCACGCGCACGGTCTATCTGCTGCCGGGCGAGCGCTACCATTTGGACGGGAACGGATTGGAAAGGCTTGAGGCCGCCGAGGAAAGCGCGGCGCAGGGCACAGCGGTGGAAAAGATCCCGGCCAAAGCCGGGGAGACATTGCTGCTGTTCAATCCCTCGGACATCGACTTTGCCGAAAGCGCGTCCGGCCGCACGGCGCTCAGCGTCCGGGGCGAAGAATACGCCTGCGCGCTCACGCTGGAGGAGCTGTCTGTCCGGCTGGAACGCTACGGCTTTTTTCGCTGCCACCGCTCCTACCTTGTGAACATGCAGAAGGTACAGGAGGTGGTGCGCTGGACGCGCAACAGCTACGCGCTGCGGCTGGAGAACGGGCCGGAATCCGGTGTGCCGCTCAGCAAGGGCCGCATTGATGCCATGCGGCGGCAGTACCGGTTTTGACAAAGAAGCCGCGTATGGCGGGAGAAAATAAAAGCTGTGCCTGCCCGGGCGGCGTATGCGGCGGGGATGGTGCAGCTTATCGTTTCGATACGGATGCCCGTATCTGCTTTATGGGCCTTTGGAGGAATTTTCGCGCCGGAAATAAAAGGGCGGCGGCGGAAAACGGCAATGGTTTCTGCTCCGTTCATGCCCCGTAATGCTCCGTTCGCCGTTTGGGATGCTCCCTTCACGGCATTTTTGTAGCAAGACTGCTTTTTTTTCGGTAAAATGATATCATTCACCGAAAGGAGCGAACCGCCAATGGACATTCTATCCATGCAGAACGTATCCCTTTCCTTCGGCAGTACCCGGGCGCTGGACGGCCTGAGCTTTGCCGTGAAGGAAGGGGAGATTTTTGGTTTTCTTGGGCCTTCGGGCGCGGGAAAAACCACTACCATCAAGCTTCTCACACGTCAGCTCCGGCCCGGCGCGGGAGAGATTGCCGTATTCGGCGCGCCCATTGCCCGCCTTGACAGCACGGCTTATGAACAGATCGGCATTTTGTCCGACAACAGCGGCGTGTACGAGCGTATGAGCATCTATGAAAATATGAAGCTTTTTGCAGACCTGCGCGGCCTGCCCGCCTCCCGCATCGGGGAAGTGCTGGAAAAAGTGGGCCTGGCCGACGCGGGCAAGCGCGTGGCAAAAAAACTCTCCAAGGGTATGCGCCAGAGGCTGATCTTAGCCATGGCCGTGCTGCACCGGCCCCGGCTGCTGTTTCTGGACGAGCCCACCGCTGCGCTGGACCCCGCCACCACGGCGGCCATCCACCGCCTGCTGCGGGAAATGAACGACGGCGGCACGACGATCTTCCTCACCACGCACAACATGGAGGAGGCGGACCGTTTGTGCGCCCGCGTGGCTTTTTTGAACGAGGGGCGTATTGCCGAGACAGGCGTGCCCGCACAACTGAAGCTGAAGTATGCCAAAGACAGGGTGCGCGTATTGCTGGAGGACGGTGAGGCGCTGGAGTGTGCCAGGAATCCAGAGGCGATTGGGGCGCTGCTGGCGGACCTTTCCGGACGGGGCATTGCGTCCGTGCATTCGGAAGAGCCGGACCTTGAAGAAATATTTTTGCAGGTGACGGGGAGGAATTTGGTATGAAAAAGCATCTGCGTGTTTTGCGCACGCTGTTTGTAAAGGACATTGTGGATATGTTCAAAAATCCCAACGTCCTCCTGATGCTGGCGCTGCCGCTGATCTTTATCGTTATCTATCAGTTCGTAGATCTTGGCATGTCGCCCGCTTATCTCCTGATGCTGGGCGTGATGATGAACCTGTGCCTGACGCCGCTTTCCGTACTGGGCATGATGATCGCCGAGGAAAAGGAAAAGAACACCATGCGCACGCTGATGCTGTGCAATGTGACGGGCGGGGAGTTTCTGGCCGCGAAAACGCTGGCGGTGCTGGCAGGCACTCTGCTGGTGGACACGGTGTTGTTTTTTCTGACGGGCTTCGGCCCGGCGCAGCTTCCGGTATTCCTGCTGGTGTGCACGGCAGGCAGCATGACGATGCTGCTGTTGGGCGGCCTGACGGGGATCGTCTGCCGGGACCAGACCTCTACGGGCACCATTGCAGGCCCGCTGGCTCTGGTATTCATGCTGCCCACCATGTTTGCCGGGATGGGCGGCGTGCTTCAGAAAGTCGCGTCCTTTGTGCCGACCACGGCTACGGCCGATTTAATGTTTCTGGGGCTTGGGCACCAATCGTGGATGGGGGCGAACGTGCTTTGGGACGTCGCTGTGCTTGCCGTGTGGACGGCGGGCAGTGCAGGGCTGTTCGCGCTGGCCTTCCGCAAAAAGGGCGTGGACAACTGAGCGGAATTTTTATCGTTCAATAAACAGCATCCGCCCGCCGGAGACCCGGCGGGCGGATGCTGTTTTCGGTTCAGCGCAGGAAGTATACAAGCTCTTCCTTGGGCGGCTGGGCGGGGGTGACGCTGGCAGCCTCCAGCCAGGGGCCGACGCCGTCATAGATGGGATGCTCCTTTGCGCCCACGGTGGCCGTCACGGTCACCCAGCTGCGGTGCTGCAGCGCGGCGGCGTTTTCCGCCGCGCAGATAAAACCGATGAAAGAGATATCCTCGGCGCAGCATGTCATGCCGAAGCGGCCGGGCACAAAGCAGCCCTTGGGCACACGGGGCGTCTGACAGACATAACCCTTGAAGCGCACGGTCTTGCCCATGTATTTGTCCAGGTTGTCCATAGCGTCCAGATACCACAGCCCGAAATCCTCGTCCGCGATGTCTATGACAGGCGCGTCGGTATCAAAGGGCAGCTCATCCACAACGTCGTCGGGGTCCACGCTGCCGTCGGTGCGCTCAAACGCCATCTGGGCGCGGCGGTTCACCATGCGAACGGCGCGGTGCAGGTACGCCTTGTCCGTGGCGTCGGTGCAGCGGTTGAAGATCACCATTTCAGGGTCCTGCAATTTGTCCACGGCAAGCTGGCGCATATTGGTCATATAGGAGGCGAAGGTGGTAGAGTCCGCCAGAAGGATGATCTGGTAGATATCCCAGTCCGTGGGCAGCGCGTCATACAGCGCCTGAAGCGGCCACATACCGTTGTATTCAATGAGCACGCGGTCCACACGGTGTTTTTTCTGGTAGTCTTTTAAAAAAGCGGTGGTCAGGCCGGCCTGCTCCTCCACCGGCAGAAAGCTGACGTTTCCGCCTGCGAACCTTTCGGGGCGGTATTCATTTTCACCTTCCTCGCACAGCAGCACCAGCGTTTTTTCGCCGGTGTTGAAGCCCGGGTCCTCCAGCGTTTCCTGAATGAAAGCGGTTTTGCCCGCGTCCAAAAAGCCCGTGAACAAATAAACAGGGATACTCATGCTCATGCCTCCCCGCCGAACAGCGTTTTGAGCGCCGCTTCGTTGAGCTGTGCGCCGATAACGCACAGGCGGCCGGTGTAATCGGCGGCGCCCGTGCGGATGTCCTGCTCACCGGGAACATAGTCAAAATGCAGCCAGGTCCCGTCCGCCGCGGGGACGATGCCCTTGGCGCGCAGCACCGCGCCGTAGTCGCCGGAATCCAGAGCCGTCAGGCAGAATGCAACCTCAGCCTCGGTGAATTTGCGGGGCGATTCCATTCCCCAGCTTGTGAACACCTCGTCCGCGTGGTGATGCCCCTCGTGGCTGTGATGATGGTGTTCGGCGTGGTTATGGCCGTGCCCGTCCCGGCATGTCCCGCAGGTGCAGTCTTCGCCGTGGTGATGCGCTTCTGCGCTGTGACAGCAGTTTCCACCGTGTGCGTGTGCTTCGTCGTGGCAATGCTCATCCCCGTGGTCGTGGCGGTGTTCATCATGCCCATGCTCATGTCGGCACGCCTCGCAGGTACAGCCATCTTCATGGTGATGATGCGTGTGGGCAGTTTCCCCGGCAAGAGCGGTCAGCTCCGCCATCAGGCTGTTTTTCTGTTCCATCGCGTCCAAAAGCTGCGCGCCGGTGAGCGCGTCCCACGGCGTGGTGACGATGGGGGCCTTTTCGTTGTGCCCGCGCAGCAGCGCAACGGCCGCGGCCAGTTTATCCTCCGGCAGATTCTGCGTGCGGCTCAGAATGATGGCGCTGGCGTGCTCGATCTGGTTGTTGTAAAATTCACCGAAGTTTTTCATATAAATGCGGCATTTGGATGCATCCGCCACGGTGACGAAGCCCGCAAGCTCCACATCGGCATGCAGAGCCTGAACGGCGCGGATGACGTCGGACAGCTTGCCCACGCCGGACGGCTCGATGAGGATACGGTCGGGATGGTATTCGTCCAGTACCTTTTGCAGCGCCGCGCCAAAATCGCCCACCAGGCTGCAGCAGATGCAGCCGGAGTTCATCTCCGTTACTTCGATACCGGCGTCTTTCATAAAGCCGCCGTCGATGCCAATCTCACCGAATTCATTTTCAATGAGCACCAGCTTTTCGCCCTTGTAGGCCGTGGGGATGAGTTTTTTGATGAGCGTGGTCTTGCCCGCGCCCAGGAATCCGGAAAAAATTGTGATTTTTGTCATTGCTGTTACCTCCATGCAAAACGCCGCTGCATCCAGGGCAGCGGCGTGTAACGTACAAATACGGCGGAACGCGGAACGTTCAGCCCTGGCAGCCGAGCTCATCCCAGTCCTGGAAATCGGCCGGGTCCGCGATTTTGGTCGGATCAGTCACGGGCACGGCGGGCGGCGCCTCCACAGGGTTCACATTCGGCACGGGCGCGAGGGCTGCGTCGGGATCGAAAGGGCGGTAAGGCGCTTCGGGCGCATCTTCGGCGTCCGTGCCGTCCTCCTGCGGAAATTCGCCCGTTTCAACAGTGTATACTACGTCGTCCAGCGCATCGTCCTGCGGCCAAACCTTCTCGATCAGCTTAACAGCGGCCACGGCGGCGCCGGCCACGAGGCCGATGCCGACCAGTTTGGAAAGAAAGCTCATGATATCCCTCCTTGGGGTGTTGTAAAACCGTCTGCAGACGCTTTTTATACATTATAAGTATCGCGGGCAGATAAATTCATTATACACAAGAGCAGTGTAATTTGCAAGTTGAAAATTTTTAGCACTCGATATAATAGAGTGCTAAAAATTCATATTTTGTTCATAAATTTAGCGAAAATAGTTCACGAACAGCCTTTATAATAAAAATTGTTCCGAAGGGGGAACAAAAAAGAACATGTTCCGGCAAAACAACCTGCCTGCGCGCGGGCGCCGGGAAAAATAAAGTACGCACAGAGAAAAGGAGCAGATTATGTTTGACTTGATTCCGTTTGGCCGCAATGAACGCAATTTGTTCAATTATCTCGATAATGTGGAGCGCAGCTTCTGGGATGGCAGCATTTCCAATATGGCACAGTTCCGCTGCGATGTGCAGGACAAAGGCGACAGCTATCTGCTGGAGGCAGAGCTGCCGGGCTTTGAGCGCGAGGACATCGGCATTGATCTGGACGGTACAACGCTTGTTATCACGGCGCGCCACAGCAGCGAGAGCGGAGAAAAGGACAAAGACGGCAACTATCTGCGCCGGGAGCGCAAGTTTGGCTCGTTCAGCCGCAGCTTCGACGTTTCGGGCGTGGATACGGAACACATCAGTGCCGCATACAAAAACGGTGTGCTGGAGTTGACGCTGCCCAAGCAGGCGGCGCGGGTCCCGCAGGCGCGCCGCATCGAGATCGCTGGGGAATAAGCCCCCAAGTACGGCAGAAAAAGGAAGAAAAAGGCCCGTGGGCCGCCGCAGATACGGCGGCCCACGGGCCTTTTTATGAGATGGATGCAGTGCAGGGAAAGCAGTGTGCTATACGGGAAAGCGCTGCGGGCCGTTTTACCGGCCTGCAGCGCGCGCCCCGTCCGGACATTCCAGCGCCCAGATCTGCCTGTCCCGACGGAACACAAGGCAGGTGGCAGCACCCAGCAGTCCCAATAGGAAGAACAGAAGCGCGGCGCCCGAGCCCTTTCCGGCACCGAACAAAACGCACAGCAGGCTTCCGGCCGGGCGGCGGGCCATGAGCGGCTCGAATACCTTGTCCACCAGCAGGCCGCCGGCAAAGTACCCCAGCGGAATGGTGAAGAACTGCAGCGTATTGCGCGCAGCAAACACACGCCCCTGCATGGCAATGGGGATGTGGGTGCGCATCAGCACGTCCAGGTTGGCATTCATCAACGGGATGGCGGCCCAGCCCAATACCGCGCCCAGACACCAGACGGGGACGCTGCGGCCGAAGGCAAGAAAAAAGTTTTCCGTACTCATGGCCAGCAGCAGGGTATTGCAAACCGCCCGCACACGGCTTTTGGGCGGCGGCAGCGCCGAGGCGGCGGCACTGCCCAAAAGCAGCGCGGCTCCCGTAGCGGTGTTGACGGCACCCAGAGCAGCCTCGCCGCCGCCTTGGCGGGAAAGCAGCATGGCGGGGAATGCCGCGTTGTAGACCGACGCGGTGAAATTGATGGCGGCGAGGAACAAAATCAGGTGAAGGATGCCCCGCTGTCCCTTTAAGAAGCGCAGCCCCTGCCGGGCACAACGAAGCACGCTCTCTGCACGGGCAGCGCCGGAGGGGGCTGCGGGCAGCTTCACCAGAAACAGCAGCGACAGAAACGCGGCAAAAAAGGTAAACAGATCGAACAAAATGACGGCATGGATGCCGGCCAGCGCCAACAGTGCCGTGGCAAACATCGGCGTCAGCATGTTGATCAGAGAGTTGGCGAGCGAACGAAGGCCGCTGGCTTTCTGGTAATGTCTTTCGGGCGTCAGCAGACTGATGGCTACATCCGCGGCGGGCTGCTGCACGGTGTTCATCAGTCCGTTCAATGCGTTGAGACAGTACAGGTGCCAGATCTCCAGTCGTCCGGCCTGAAGCAGTACCAGCACAGCGACCGTGCACAGTGCAGCAAAGCTGTCACTGGCCAGCATAACGGCCTTTTTGTTCCAACGGTCGCTCAGAGCGCCTGCGAAAATGCTCATCACAACATAGGGCGCATAGGAACATACGGACAAAAGCGCTGTGGTGAGTGCAGAGCCCTGCGCCTGGTAAGACCAGACGATGAGGGCGAAATTCGTCATTGCGCTGCCCAGTGCGGAAAAGGACTGGGTCAGCCATAAGATCAAAAAGCCGCGTAGCTCTCTGATCAGTACTTTGAAAGATCTCATATCGACTTTGCTCCTTTTTGTTTGAAATACTTCAATCCAAAAATGCAAAGTCTGCCGGGTGTGGACCGCTATGCGAACCGCACACCGCCGGGACGAATGCGGGGAAGATGCTCCATGCAGGCTCGTCCTGTCAGACCTTGCATGGAGCGGACGCGATGCAGAGCTTCACCGTGCGTATCCTCCTTTTCTTCACGGAAGGAGCCGTCACAGCCAGGTGACAAGTTCTTCCAGGGATTTGCGTTTTTTGGTGCGCAGCGCATCGTCCGCGCGGGCATAGCCGATGGCGATGATAAGACGCACACGGGCGTTTGTGTTCAGCAGCGCCTGCAGCGTTTTCTCGTCGAACCAGCCCAGGATGCAGGTGGAAAGCCCCAATTCGTGGGCGCGGTAGACGAGCTGGGACACAGCTAGGCCGATGTCCGCGGCGCGGTAGTCCTGGTCTTTCAGCTTTGCGCCCACGGCGGCACTGCGGTTGTAGGGCTGCTCCGCCACGACGATGAACGCGGGACAGTCGCCGGCAAATTTGTTCATACCCAGACTTTGGGTGGCGGCGCCCACAGCACGGGCCGTGCCGTCTACGGCCACATAAAAATGGTATGGCTGGCTGTTGCAGGCGCTGGGCGCAAGGCGCGCGGCTTCCAGCACCTGCGTCAGCACGGCGCGGTCCGGTGTGCGCACAGGGTCAAACGCGCGGCAGCTCTGGCGCGTTTCGGTCATTTTTTTATAGTCCATTCAAAATCCCCCCTGTTTCAGGCTGCAAAAAGCCCCGCGCACAGTACAGGCGGGGCGGTAAGGCGCCGATGGTGCCGCGCGCCCTCCCGTCATGGATGCTCGGCCGTGGCCACCAGATATTTGTAGATCTGCGGCTTGAATTTCTCATACAGGCCAAGGCTTTCGTACAGGCCTTTATAATAGGTGAACAGCTTGGCCTTGGTTTTCACCACGCCTACAAGGTCGATCTGTGTATGAGTGATGCTTTTTTCGTTTTTGACGTAATAATACACCGGGGTATCCACCGCGCAGAAGCGGTGGGCATAGCGGATGTATTCCAAATTGAACAGGAAATCCTCGCTCCAGTTCAGTTCCTCCCGGCACAGCACGCCGTTGTCCCGGATGAGCGCCGTGCGGTACAGCTTATTCCACAGCACGCCGTAGTAGAAGCTGGCCGGTTCGTCCATCAGCTCCCGCGCAAATTCGCGCTGGTCCATCACGTCGCGGCGTTTTAAGAAGCCGTGGCGGGTGGTTTTGCCGCCGTCTACGCGGTAGTAATGCGCGATCACCATGTCCGCACCCGCGTGTTCGGCCCGCTCAATGAGCGTGGCCGTGGCGCCCGGAGCAAGGTAATCGTCGCTGTCCACAAACTGGATGTATTTGCCCTGTGCGGCCGCGATGCCCGTGTTGCGCGCGGCGGAAACGCCCGCGTTTTCCTTGTCGATGACATGGACACGGGGGTCGATGCGTTCGTACATGTGGCAGATGGGGCTGGAAGCGTCCTTGCTGCCGTCGTTGACGAGGAATACCTCGATGTTTCGGTAGGTCTGTTTGCGGACGCTCTCGATGCAGCGCGCAAGGTCCGGCGCCGCGTTGTACACGGGGATGACGATGGATACGAGCGGTTGTTCCAAGGGTGCCTCCTTTGCTGTTTCGGTGTGGATGTGCGGAAAAGAAAACGTTATTTACATCATGGGCTTGTCCAGCGCGGCGGCGCCCGTCCACAGCTTGTGGTAAACGCCGTGCTTTGCCATCAGCTCTTCGTGGGTGCCCTCTTCCTCGATGCCGTTCTCGCCCAGCACAAGAATGCGGTCCGCGTGCTGGATGGTCGTCAGGCGGTGGGCGATGGTGAGGGTGGTGCGCCCCTGGGCCAGCCGCGCCAGGCTCTGGCCCACCAGGTGTTCGCTTTCATTGTCCAGCGCGCTGGTGGCCTCGTCCAGAATAAGGATGGGCGGGTTTTTCAAAAATACGCGGGCAATGGAGATGCGCTGCTTCTGCCCGCCGGAAAGCTTGACGCCGCGCTCGCCCACATAGGTGTCGTAGCCGCTGTGCAGCGCCGAGATGAACTCGTGCGCGCCGGCCAGCTTTGCGGCCTGCTCCACCTCGGCGCGGGTGGCGTCCGGACGCCCGTAGAGGATGTTCTCGTACACGGTTCCGCTGAACAGATAAACGTCCTGCTGCACGATGCCGATGGCCCTGCGCAGGGATTCCAGCGTTACGGTTTTCACATCGCGGCCGTCGATGCACACATGGCCGGACGTTGCGTCGTAAAAACGGGGAATGAGGTTGCACAGCGTCGTCTTGCCGCCGCCGGACGGCCCTACGAGAGCCAGCTTTTCACCGGGGCGCACATCCAGGCTTAAATCGTGCAGTACTTTATTGTGGTCGTCCGGATATTCAAAGCTCACATGCTCGAAAGTGATGCGTCCCTGCACATTTTCCAGGGGCTTTGCGTTCTCGTCGTCGAAGATGTCTACATCCGCGTCCATGATCTCGCAGAAGCGCTCGATGCCTGTCATGCCGCGCTGGAACTGCTCGGCGAATTCGATGATGCGCCGGATGGTGGACAGCAGCGTGGTGACGTACAGCATGTAGGCCACAAGGTCGCCCGGCTCGATCTTGCCGTAGAGCATAAACAGGCCGCCCGCCACGATCACAACAAGGTACATCAGCCCGTCGAACAGGCGTGTGGTGGTGTTGAAGGCGGCCATCCAGCGGTAGGTCTCCTTTTTGATGTCCAGGAAGCGTCCGTTGTCCTGCTCGAATTTTTCGCGCTCAAGGTCCTCGCCGCCGAAGGCCTTCACCACGCGCTCACCCAGCAGGCTGTCCTCGATGCGGGCGTTCAGTTCGCCGATGTGGCGGCGCTGCTTGAGGAATGTGGCGCGCACCATATGGTTAAAGCGCGTGCAGCAGATGACCATAACGGGCACCACCGCAAACACAATGAGCGTGAGCCATACGTTCATGCCCGCGAGGATGATGAATGAGATAACGCCCTTCAGCCCGGCGATGAAAAATTCTTCCGGACAGTGGTGGGCGAATTCCGTTACATCAAACAGGTCGTTGGTGATGCGCCCCATGATCTGGCCCACCTTGGTATTGGCAAAGTAGCTGTCGGACAGCTTTTGCAGGTGGTCAAAGGCGTCTCGACGCATATCCGTTTCAATGCGCGCGCCCATCACATGGCCCGTGTTGGCCATAAAGTAGTTGGCTGCGCCGTCAATGAGCCGAAGCACCAGATAAAGCGCGCCAACGCGGAGGATATAGCTCACCGTCAGGCTGGAAAGGTCGTTTACGCCCATATTGGTGATGGAACGCATGATGAGCGGCAGAACCAGCTCGCACACCGAGGTGAGCGCCGCACAGAACAGATCGAAGCAGAGGATGCCCTTATAGCGGGCCATGTAGGGCCAGAAGCGGCGCAGCAGCGCCGGCGTGGCCATAGAATTTTGCTGTTTTTCCATGATTCTCCTTGTGTTTTCTCCTTTGAATGCCGCGCTCAACGGCCGAATTCCGTCAGCAGACGCTGGCGTTCGTCCCAGAGCTTTTGGGAAAGGTCCACATAATAGCGGTGGGGATTTTCAAAGCGGGTCACCTCATCCCACAGAGTCGCCACCTGAGCGGCGCAGAAATCCCGGATATCCCGCAGCGGCGGGTTTTCGTACACGCGCTTTCCGTTCACATAAATGGGACGGTTCAGCCGTTCGGCGCGCACGTTGGTAAAGGTACGCTTTTTCCAAGTCTCCACCGGGTCGAACAAGGTGATGCCGTCCGTCACATCCACGGTCTCGTCCGCCATGGTGATGTAATCGGCCATGGCCTTTCCGGTGTCGTTGTCGTAGATGCGGTACAGGTTTTTCAGGTGCGGGATGGTGGTCTTTTCCGCTGTTTCGCTGATTTTGATCTTCGGAAGATACCGGCCTCCGTCCTTCACAGCGGCCAGCTTGTACACGCCGCCGAACACAGGGTCGCTCTTGCTGGTGATCATATTTTCACCGATGCCGAAGTTCGTCACCTGCGCGCCCTGCAGGATCAGGTCCCGCACCAGATATTCGTCCAGAGAGTTGGACGCGCACACGCCGCAGTCCGGATAGCCCGCCGCATCCAGCATTTTGCGCGCCTTTTTGGAAAGGTACGCAATGTCGCCGGAATCGATGCGTACGCCCTTGGGACGGATGCCCAGAGGCTTGAGTACTTCGTCGAACACGCGGATGGCATTGGGCACACCGCTCTTCACCACGCTGTAAGTATCCACCAGCAGCGTGCAGTTGTCGGGGTAAAGCTCGGCGTACCGCTTGAAGGCCTCGTATTCGCTGGGGAACATCTGCACCCAGCTATGGGCCATGGTACCCAGCGCGGGAATGCCGAACTGCCTGTCCGCCATGACGCAGGCGGTGCCTACCACGCCGCCGATGTACGCTGCGCGCGCGCCCAGCACGGCGGCGTCGTACCCCTGTGCCCGCCGGGAGCCGAACTCCATCACCGGGCGGCCCTGCGCCGCACGGACAATGCGGTTCGTCTTGGTGGCGATCAGGCTTTGATGGTTGAAGGTGACCAGAAGCAGCGTCTCGATGAGTTGGGCCTCGATGGCCGGGCCCTCCACGATGACGATGGGCTCGTGGGGGAAAATGGGCGTGCCCTCGGCCACAGCCCAGATATTGCAGTGGAATTCAAAGCGGCGCAGATAGTCGAGGAACTGCTCGGAGAAGCAGCCCTTGCCCCGCAGGTATTCGATGTCCTCTTCGCTGAAGTGAAGGTTATCCACTACCTCACAGAACTGCTCCAGGCCCGCGGCAATGGCAAAGCCGCCGCCGTCGGGTATCTTGCGGAAGAACATGTCGAACACGCCCACCTTGTCGGTGTAGCCTTCTTCGAAATAGCCGGCCGCCATGGTCAGCTCGTAGAAATCCATCAGAAGCGTCAGGTTGCGTGCGTCGTTGATATTTGTCATCACAGATTCCGGCTTTCTTTATTGTATTTGCTGCATTTATTTCAAAAACAAAAAGGGGCGTCAGTCCTCGCCCGGCGGGCCGAAGGTGAAATCGTCTTCGAGGAAGCCGAGGTCAAGCTCGTCCGGCCCGGAGCTGGGGGGACGGGAGGCGGAGGGCTTTCCCGCAGGAGGCGGAACGCCGCGCCCGGCTGAGGGAGGCCGGGCGGGCCGCGGAGCGCGGGGCGCATTGCCCGGGCCGCCCGCGCGGCGGACGCGCTGCCGCTTCTGCCGGTTGTACATCCAGAACGTCAGCAGGCCGTATCCCACAAGAAAGATGGCCGTCAGGATACATACCACACGGAAATAAAGCCCGCCGAAGAATGCCTGCACGCGTGACACCGCATACAAAAAACCGTTCCGGGCCACGTCCTGCCCTGCAATGAGATCCACGGTGCCGACCAGCGCGCCGTTCAGCGTCAGCGTCACGGTGCCGACCTTGTCTCCCATGGCAATGGGAGCGTCCACGCTTTCGGGCACATCGAAGGTTTTTTCCAGCAGCTCGTCGCTGTCGTTGGGCAGCACGGTCTTAAGGTCGCCGGCGGGGTAGAGCATCAGCGTGTCCGCTTCAGAGGAATAATTCACCTTGACCTCCGTCACGGGCGAACCGGTGTCGATGGAAGGCTTGATGGAGTAATTGGCGAACAGCCAGTCGTAGATGGTGGCGGTGTCATGAAACGAATAAGCATAGTCGTCCTCGGCCGCGTCCCACGGCGCGCCCAGCACCACGCCGATGTATGTCTCGCCTTTGTCGTTGACGGCGGCGGAGACAAAGTTGCGGCCTGCGGCCTGCGTGGACCCCGTTTTGATGCCCTTGATGTAGGAACGGTATACAGCAGAGGAGGGCTTGATCATAGCGTCCGAACTGAGAATGGTGTACGGCTCGCTGTGGCTTTCCGCAGCGGGCATCTGGTAGGTCGCCGTACCCACGACGGTGCGGAAAATCTCGTGCTTCCAGCATTCCTGGGCGATAAGCGCAAGATCATGGGCGGAGGAGTAGTTGCCCGCCTCCATCTCTGCAAGCCCGTTGGTGCTGGTGAAATTGGTGTTGGTGCAGCCCAGCGCGGCCGCGCGGGCGTTCATCAGCGCGTAAAAGTTGTTCAGGTTTCCGTTGCCCAGGTAATACCCCACGGCCTCGGCGGCCTCGTTGGCGCTTGGCAGCATCATCGCGTACAGCATGTTCAGCGCGCTCACGGTCTCACCCGGCCAAATGTCGGCCGTGGATGAATCCGGGTTGGTGATGGGAGGGACATACAGGCTTCGTTCGGCGGTGATTTTGGTGTTTTCCAGGTCGCTCACATTTTCCATCAGCAGCAGCGCGGTCATCAATTTGGTCAGGCTGGCCACGCTTCGCTGCTCGTCCGCGTTTTGTTCAAATACCACGATGCCCGTGTCCAGGTTGACGAAATAAGCCGACTGCGCCGTGATGGACGTACCTTCGGGGAGCTCGTACCCGGCGGCAAAGGCGCGCGGCGAAAGAAAAATAACGATAAGAAACAGGGCTGCAAGCCCGGCAGCGCATTTTTTCATATGGAAATTCCTCGCAGAAAATGTTAAGATAAAAGAAACACCTGCATAGTATGACCCGGCAGGCGTGAAAAAAGGCTGTTCATACTTTAGATTATAGCAGATTGGCACGAAAATGAAAAGGATTTTTGCCGCCGCGCGCATTCTGCGCGCGCGGAGCGAAATACAAACGGGAGGGTAAAACTATGGAGATCAAACGCAACGGGGCAAACGGCCGCCGCGCGCAGAGCGTGTCGTACAACGGCATCCTGTACACCAGCGGCATCACCACCACAGACCTGGACGCCGATATCACGGGCCAGACGCAGGACGTCATCCACATCATCGACAACATTCTGGCGCGCAACGGCATTGACAAAACGCGGGTGCTCACAGCTGCCATCACGCTGGCGGACATGGCCGATTACGGCGCGTTCAACGCCGTGTGGGACGCCTGGGTCGTGGACGGCTATGAACCGGCGCGCAGCGTCACGGGCGGCCAGCTGGCCGTGCCGGAATACAAAATTAAAATTTCGGTGACGGCGGCGCTTTGAGCCCGCCGGAAGGGGGCGTACCGCATGAGCAAATACGTCATGGCCCTCGACCAGGGCACGACGTCCAGCCGCGCCATTATTTTTGACGAGCACCAGAACATCGTCAACATGGCACAGAAGGAATTTACACAGCATTATCCCAAAGCGGGCTGGGTGGAGCACGACCCGCTGGAGATCTATGCCTCCCAGTACGGCGTGCTGGTGGAGGTGCTGGCCCGCAGCGGCATGGAGGCGGGCGAGATCTCGGCCATCGGCATCACCAACCAGCGCGAGACGACCATCGTCTGGGACAAAAACACCGGCCGTCCGGTGTACAATGCCATCGTGTGGCAGTGCCGCCGCACGTCCGATTTCTGCACGAATCTTGTGGAGCGGGGCTATGCGGACGAGATCAGGGCCAAAACAGGCCTGCTCATCGACGCATATTTCAGCGCGACAAAAATCAAGTGGATCTTGGACAATGTGGAAGGCGCACGTGAGCGGGCCGAGCGGGGCGAACTTTTATTCGGCACCGTGGACACCTGGCTCATCTGGAAGCTGACGGGCGGCGCGGCCCATGTGACGGACGTCACCAACGCCTCGCGCACGATGCTGTTCAACATCCATACGCTGGAATGGGACAAGGATATCTGTGCGCTGCTCGACATTCCCATGTGCATGCTGCCCAAAGTTTGCGATTCCAGCATGGTGTACGGTGCGGCGCGCATCGGCGGGGCCGAAATACCCATCGCGGGCGCGGCGGGCGACCAGCAGGCCGCCCTGTTCGGCCAGACATGCTTTGCGCGGGGCGATGTGAAAAATACATACGGCACGGGCTGCTTTATGCTGATGAACACAGGGGACACACCTGTGGAGAGCAAAAACGGCCTGCTCACCACCGTGGCTGTCGGCCTGAACGGGAAGGCGACCTATGCGCTGGAGGGCAGTGTGTTCGTGGGCGGGGCGGTCATCCAATGGCTGCGGGACGAGCTGAAGCTCATCAACGAGAGCGCCGACAGCGAGTATTTCGCAAACAAAGTGAAGGACAGCGCGGGCGTGTATGTGGTGCCCGCGTTCACCGGGCTGGGCGCGCCGTACTGGGATATGTACGCCCGGGGCGCCATCCTGGGGCTGACGCGGGGCGCCGGGCGCAACCATATCATCCGCGCGGCGCTGGAGGGCATCGCCTACCAGACGCTGGATGTGCTGAAAGCCATGCAGGCGGACAGCGGCGTGCAGTTCAAAGAACTGAAGGTGGACGGCGGCGCTTCGGCAAATAACCTGCTGATGCAGTTCCAGGCCGACATTGCGGGCGTGACGGTACGCCGTCCGATGATCCGCGAGACCACGGCTCTGGGCGCGGCATATCTGGCGGGCCTGGCCACAGGCGTCTGGCGCGACCTGAACGACATCAAGGGCCAGTGGACGCTGGACAAGCTGTACGAGCCGCAGATGGAAGCGGCCCGTGCGCGGGAGCTGGTGGACGGCTGGCACAAGGCCGTGGAGCGCGCCCGAGGCTGGGCGTAACGCGGCCGGGAAGCCGCGCTGCCGTTACAATAAAATCAATGCGGACAAAAGCAGCCGCGGCGGGGAGACTCGCCGCGGCTGTTTTTGTTGTACGAAAATTTATTTCCAAGGCCTCTTCCCGGCAAAAAAACAGCCCGGACCCGTTTCAGGGCGCGCAAAGAAAGAACCGTGCGCTGCGCTGAGTATCAAAACGCGGCTGTTCTGCATGTACTGTACTATCACGGCTGAACAGACGGTATGCGGCGCCGGGTGTCCGGCGCGCCGTTACAGCCGGCATGCCGCGGCGGGGCGCGCCGACGCGGCGGGAGAGGGGGAGTGCGCCATGGAGATTTTGCGCGTAGAGGACGTCGGCCACAAATACCAGGCCGAAAACGGGGAAGTCACAGCCTTCGAGCACATCAGCTTCACTGTACAGAAGGGGGAGTTTATGAGCATCGTGGGGCAGTCCGGCTGCGGAAAAAGCACGCTGCTTTCCATCATTGCCGGGCTGCTGCCGCCCACTTCCGGGCGGGTCTATGTGGACGGAGAGGTAGTCACAGGCATTTCAAGGCACATCGGATATATGCTGCAGCGCGACAATTTGCTGGAGTGGCGCACCATTTTAAGCAATGTGCTGTTCGGGCTGGAGATCCGCGGCGCCAAAACGCCGCAGAACGTGGCCCGCGCCCGGGAGCTGCTCAAAACCTACGGCCTGTATGAATTCCGCCACAAATACCCGCGCCAGCTTTCCGGCGGCATGCGCCAGCGCGTGGCGCTCATCCGCACACTGGCCACAGGGCCGGATATCCTGCTGCTGGACGAGGCGTTTTCGGCGCTGGATTATCAGACGCGCCTGAACGTCACCGACGATGTATACCGCATTTTGAAGCGGGAGCAGGTTACCACGCTGATGGTCACGCATGATATCCCGGAGAGCATCAGCATGGGGGATAAGATACTCGTCCTTTCCGCGCGGCCCGCGCAGGTAAAGGAGATCCTGTCCGTGGACTTCGGGCCGGGGCGCTCGCCGCTCTCGTGCCGGGCCAACCGGCAGTTCGGCCCTTACTTCGACCATATATGGAAAGAGCTGAGTACCGATGAAAAAAGCTAGACCGACGAACCCGCCCGCCGTCTCGCGCGAGCGCACGCTGTATCTGCGCCGCAAAAGGCGGCGCACCCATCTGGTGCACGCGTGCCAGATCGGCTTTCTTGTGTTCTTTTTTGCCCAATGGGAGATATCCGCCCGGCTGGGGTGGATCGACAGCTTTATCCTCAGCCAGCCATCGCGCATCCTGGAAACGCTGCGCAACATGTCCCAGAACCATTTGATGATGCATGTGGGCGTGACGCTGTATGAAACGCTGACGGGCTTTGTGCTGGGCGTGCTGCTGGGCGTGGCCATCGCCGTCGTGCTGTGGTGGTCCGGCTTTGTGTCCCGCGTGGCGGAGCCTTATCTGGTAGTGCTCAACAGCCTGCCCAAGATCGCGCTGGGGCCTGTTATCATCATCGTCGTAGGCGCGGGCACCGAGGCCATCATTTTCATGGCGCTGGCCATTTCCCTCATCGTCACGGTGCTGGAGATGCTGGCGGGCTTCCGTGCCACCAACCCGGAAAGCATTAAAATGGCGCGCACCTTCGGCGCCACAAAGTGCCAGGTATTCACCAAGATCGTATTTCCGTCCAATATCAACACATTGTTTAATTCATTGAAAATCAACATCGGGTTATCACTGGTGGGCGTTATTGCGGGCGAGTTCCTCGTCAGCAAGGCCGGACTGGGGTATCTGATCGTATACGGCGGGCAGGTGTTTCAACTGGACCTCGTGATGTCCAGCGTGCTCATTTTGTCCGTGATGGCGGCGCTGATGTACCAGAGCGTGGTGCTGCTGCAAAAATTCGTGAGCCGTTGGTTCGGGGGCTGACGGCAGGCGGAACAGGGGGAATAAGCGCGGCGAAAAGCGCCGGGCTTACCAATAAAGAAAGGGTGGTAATAAATGAAAAAAGGTTTGGCGCTTCTCCTGTGTGTGTGTCTGGCGCTGACGGCTCTGGCGGGCTGCAGCGGCAAGACAAAAGAAATGCAAAAGGTGACGGTGTGCGAGGTGACGCATTCCATTTTCTATGCGCCGCAGTATGTGGCGCTGGCAAAGGGCTTCTTCGCGGACGAGGGGCTGGACGTGGAGCTTTCCAACGGCGGCGGCGCGGACAAAGTGATGAGCGCGGTGCTTTCCGGCAACGTGGACATCGGCTTTGCGGGGCCGGAGGCCAGCATCTATGTATACAACGAGGGTAAAGAGGACTACACCGAGGTATTTGCGCAGGTAACGAAATGCGACGGCAGCTTTTTGGTGGGGCGCGAAAAGGACGCCAGCTTTACCTGGGATAAGCTGGCGGGCAAGCACATCCTGCCGGGCCGCAAGGGCGGCGTGCCGTATATGGCGTTTGAGTATGCCATCCGCAAAAACGGCATGGACCCGGCGTCCGACCTGCTGCTGGACAACAGCATCCAGTTCGACAACATGACGGGTGCGTTTTTGGGCGGCACAGGCGACTATGTGACGATGTTCGAGCCGACGGCGTCCTCCGTGGAAGCCGAGGGCAAGGGCTACATCGTGGCGGCTGTGGGCGAGGAAGCGGGAGAGATGCCCTACACCGCGTATTTTGCCAAAAAGAGCTTTATCGAAAAAAACGCGGATATGATCCAGCGCTTTACCAATGCTGTGTACAAGGGCCAGAAATGGGTGGCGGAGCATTCCGCCGCCGAAATCGCGGAAGTGGTCAAAGACAGCTTCCCGGACACCGATATTGCCCTGCTGACCAGCGCTGTCCAGCGCTACAAGGACATCGGCGCGTACAGCACGGACCCGGTGCTCACGCAGGAGAGCTTCGATTTGCTGCAAACGGTGATGACAGCCGCAGGCGAGCTGGAGAAAACAGCGCCGCACGACGTGATCGTAAACAATACCTTTGCGGAAAAGGCGATGCAGTAAAGCGATACGACACAATAAAAAAGCGTCCCGCCAAAGGCGCGTTGACGCAAGAAAACATCGGTTTTGGGCTGACGGTTTTGGCGCACAGCGTACTCAAAAAGCCTGGCAATCCACAAAGGATTGCCAGGCTTTTTTCGCGCACTGTACATCCAAAACCGCCGGGCCAAAACTGCGCAGCACCCTTGAAACGGGAATTTTCGATGCAGAGCAAGGAAAATTGCCGCAGGCACCCTTTGTGGTTGTCAAGGCGATTTGACGAAGCTATGCGCGGAAATTCCCGCTTCAAGGACGATGTTTTCTTGCGCCAACACGCCTAATACAGGCGGGGCGCTTTTTGCTGCGGCGGGTTGAGAAGATCAGGCTTTGCTTGCGGCGTTCGCGGCGGCAAGGCAGGCCCCGCACAGCCAGCGCCTGCCGCCCAGGGAAACAAGGTCCTGTGCGCCGCCGCACGCACAGCACTGCGGGCGCGGATGGTTTTGGGCGCGCAGCAGCAGAGCATCCTGCGCGGGCAAGGCTTCCGCCTCCAGCACTTCGTCCGACGTCCAGCCCAGCAAACTGAACGCTTCCCGGGGCAGCACCACGCGATGCAAAGAATCCACGCGGCGGTCTTTCCAAAGGTTCATATATAAGCACCACCTTTTGTTTTCTTTTATCCTAACAAAAACAGCTTAAATAGTCAATCTATAAATATATTATTTTATAACACACTATTTTAATAACGACTATTTGTGCGTTTTACTATGCCATACAATAGAGTATAAAAGATACAACAAGAAATGAGAAATAAGCATGTTGCAATTTAACGTTCAAGCACTTTTAGACAAAAAAGATAAAACAAGATACTGGCTTGTAAAACAGATGGGAACGGACTATGCGACCGTGAACAAAATCTGCGACAACGCCAGCAAATCTGTGCGTATCGACACGCTGGAGCGTCTGATGAAAGCGCTGGACTGCGAAGTGCAGGACCTGTTTACCGAAGAATGAACATCAGCCGCTCGGGCGGCAAAACGCCTGTGTTTTCGTGCAAAACAAAAAAGGGCCGCACGGTGTTAACCGTGCGGCCCTTTGTATGCCGGTAAAATCAGTCGCTCACGTAGGGCAGCAGCGCAACATGGCGCGCACGCTTGATGGCGACGGTCAGCTCACGCTGATGGAAAGCGCAGGTACCGGTAACGCGGCGGGGAATGATCTTCGCGCGCTCGGAAATGTACTTGCGCAGGCGGGGGATGTCTTTATAGTCAATGTGGTCGATACGGTCCACGCAGAAGCTGCAAACCTTCTTGCGGCGTCCACGGGGGCGGCCACCACGGCTATCCTGACGGTCTCTGTCGAAAGGCATGGTGTTTTCCTCCTTGTCTCAAAGTAGCGGAAGGGGCGCGCCGGGCACGTCCGCCTCCTTAAAACGGTAGATCTTCGTTGTCGTCGATCACGGCGAAATCGTCGGCGCTGCCGGCCGCATAGCTGACGGGCTCTGCGGGCGCGGGACGCGCGGCGGGAGCCTGCATGGGCGCGGGCGCGCCGTAGCCGCCCTGGCCGCCGGTGCTGCCGCTCTTTTCGCCGGTAAAGTGGACGTTGTTCGCAACGACCTCAAACGCATAGCGCTTGTTGCCGGTTTTGTCCTCATACGTGCGCGTCTGGATGGAACCGTCCACGGCGATGAGGTTGCCTTTGTGGAAATACTTGCAAACAAATTCCGCAGTCTGGCGCCAGACCACGATGTCGATAAAGTCTGCTTTGCGCTCTTCACCGGCACGCACAAAGCTGCGGTCCACCGCGATACGGAACGTGCATGTCGCAACGCCGTTCGGGGTGTGGCGCAGTTCGGGGTCCGCTACAAGGCGGCCCATCAAAGCTACAACATTCAGCATTATTTTGCCTCCGTTTCAGCTTTCGCGGGAACGGCTTCTTCTTTCGCCACGATCATGGAACGCAGCACGCCGTCGGTGATCTTGTAGACACGGTCGAGCTCGGCGGGGAAGTCGGCTTCACTCGTGAAGTTGATCAGAGTGTAAACGCCTTCGTTCTCCTTGTTGATCGGGTATGCAAGGCGACGCTTGCCCCAATCCTCGACAGAATCGATCGTACCATTCGCTTCGATGAGGGATTTGAACTTGCCGACCAGCGCGGCCGTGGCTTCCTCGTCGAGAGTAGCGGTGGTAACCAGCATTGTTTCATACTTTGCCATTTCTGTGCACCTCCTTTTGGACGTAAGGCCCCCGAAGGGGCAAGGATTACCTGCCTGTTCACGGCAAGCAACTAATTATACAATAAAAACACCGTGCCCGTCAAGCATATTGTGGACAGGCACGGCATTTTTTATGACTTGGTTTGTAAAGAACAGCCGCGGGCTGTTTTCGGCTCTGCGGCCGTTCCGGAGCCGTAACCGCTGAAATGCGTTTTGCGGCGCGGAACAATAAGAACTTTTGTCTTTGTGCCTTCAGCGCCCTACAGCGTTTTGGAAAGTTCTTTCAGGTAAGCGCGGAACGCCGGGCCGATCTCCGGATGCTTCAGCGCGGTCTCCACCTGGGCCTCCATCACGCCCAGCTTGTTGCCCATGTCGTAGCGTTTCCCGGTGAAATCAACGCCCGTCATGCCGCCGGTGCGCGCCAGCACGGCCATGGCGTCCGTAAGCTGGATCTCGCCGCCCGCGCCGGGCTGCGTCTTCTCGAGGATGCCGTAAATCTCCGGTGTAAGCAGGCAGCGTCCCAGGATGGAGAACAGGCTGAATTCCTGTCCGGGCGCAGGCTTCTCGATCATGTCGGTGATGTTGTACAGGTTGCCCGAAAGATGGTCCAACTTCATGGAGGAGTATTTCACGATATCGGCGGGAGAGACCTCCTTAATGCCCACGCAGGCCTTTCGGTACTGCGCGTAAGCGCGGCAGAGCTGCGCAGCTACAGGGTCCTCGCCCATGATGACGTCGTCGCCGTACAGAACGACAAAGGGTTCATCCTGAGTGAAAGGACGCGCTTTCAGAATGGCGTGACCCAGCCCTTTTGTCTCTTTTTGGCGCAGAAAAAAGATATCCGCCAGGCCCGCGATGGAGCGTACGTCCTCCAGCATCTTTTCCTTGCCGGGTTTCGCAAGGCCGGCCTCCAGCTCGGGGGCGCGGTCGAAATGGTCTTCCATGATGCCCTTGCCGCGGCCGGTGATGATGAGGATCTCCTCGATGCCGGCGGCGACGGCCTCCTCCACGATGTACTGGATGGCAGGCTTGTCCACAATGGGGAGCATCTCCTTGGGCATGGCCTTTGTGGCGGGCAGCACGCGGGTGCCCAGGCCTGCCGCGGGGATGACGGCTTTACGGATCTTCTGCATGGGAAACATTCTCCTTTGGTATTTTCTTTTTTACAGCCCTACAGGGCGGGGAAAACATGAGCCGAGACTTCCTCCTCCACAAAATGAACGGCGGATTCATTCCAGTATTTTTGATACACCCGGCTGCCGTTGCCATCCAGATTCAGCTGGTAAAGGCGGAAAGTGACCAAGAGATCCTTAGGCTGCCATTGCTCTTCATAAGAATACTGGTACTTCATCCCGATTTGCCGCATCACGCCGCCGCTTCGGGGATTGTTGACATCGTGCGTGGCCGTGATATAGGGCAGCCCGTCCCGCTTTACTTGTGCGGTGACGGCCCTTCCGGCCTCGGTGGCGATTCCCTGATGCCAGAATTCCGCGCGCAGGCCATAGCCGAAATCGTGGGGCTCGGCCATATCTACCTTGACATATCCGATGGGTCGGTTGCCGCGCTTCAGGCAGATGGCGTAGGCATAGGCCTGTGGCTCCGCGTAAAGGGATGCGTAGCGGTCTTCAAAGAATTTTCGGGCCTCATCCATGCTTTGCAGGGGAAACCAGGACAGAAACCGGTTCACATCCGGATCGCGGTATATTTGATACAGGGCCTCCAGGTCATTCTCCGTGAATTTGCGCAGGATCAGGCGTTCGGTCTCCAATGTGGGAGTATTGCTCAATTTGTTCCTCCCTTTTGCCCGAAGGGGATTTTAGTAAAGATAAAAGGCGGACATCAGGCGATCCGGCCCGATCCATGCGGAAAACGCAAAGCTGCACACCAGCAGCAGCACGCCCACCAGGACCACGGCCACACGGGACGGCCCGCCGCGGCGTTCCAGCTCGGTGCGGTAGCGGTCGTCGTCGGTGCTGTCGTCCTTCATGGCGCGCATCCGCCTGGCCGCGCTCTGGCGGAACAGGTAAAAACCGAACAGGCACGAGGCGATGCGAACGCCCCAGTTCAGAAGCCCGCACACTGTGATGAGCGTGGAGAGCGCCGAGGCGGAGAGAGGCAAAGCCGTGGCGATGCCCAGCGCAGCCATGAGCGAAAGGAGGGACGGGATGCTTACGATAAGGGACACCGCCAGCGCCAGCGCGCCCCAGCCCCACATTTTGCGGTAGAAGAAATAAAACTCCGGGATGAACAGCGCGCTCCAGCAAAAGCTGGTCTTGCGCCCGCTTTCATCCATGCGCTGGAACTGATACAGATAATACGGCGCGGAATTGCCGATGTACTTCATCCAGTCCTGCGTGGAGATGCCGTCGTATTCCTTGGCCAGATGGAGCTGCGTCATCACGTCGCCGGTGGCGTATTGCGCGCCCGGCCCGCCGAAGCCGCCGGGCATGCCCGTGCCGCTCATACCCGGCTCGGCATACTGTGGGCTGCTCTGCGCCGCCTGGGGCGGTACGCCCCCGCGCATGGGCTGGCCGCACCGTTCGCAGAACAGCGTGTCGGGCGGGTTCTGTGCATGGCACACAGGGCAGATCGGCCCGTTGGCATTTACGTCGGGCTTGGCCTCCGGCGGCACGTACTCAAAGCCCTTGCCGTGCTTGGCGCTGAACACGCACCGGCCCTCCGCGGCATAGCATTCCCGGTGATAGGGCGCACCGCATTCCGGGCAGATGACGATGTCGTCTCCCTCTTTCAATACTTTATGGCAGGATGCGCATTTGCAGCCTTTGTAATCCATCATGCAGGGGTTCCTCCAAATTTTCCTATATATCCCTATCTTACTCCAAACAGGCCGTGAAAGTAAAGGGCAAAGCGCCTTTACAAGCGGCTTTGTTTCAATTATAATAGAAAAATATGAACAAATACCATACTGCGGGAAAATAAAGTGAGGATTCTATGGTAATTTTAGATGAAGTAAAGCGCCGCCTTTCCGAGCTGGCGCCGGAAGTAACGGATCTGCACGACGCGCTGGCCATCGAGCGCAGCAGGGTGCGTCTGGAGGAGCTGGAGCAGAAGAGCGCCAGCCCGGAGTTTTACGACGACGCGGCAGCGTCCGGCGCGGTGTTTGCCGAGATGGGCGAGCTGAAGGACAGGCTGGAGCAGTACGCCGCTTTGCAGACCATGCTGGAGGATGCCGAAACGCTGCTGGAAATGTGTGCGGAAGACGACGACCCCGCCCTGGCGGAGGAGGCCGACGCGGCCGTGAACAGCTTGGACGCCAAGGTGGAGGAGCTGCGCCTTGTGACGCTGCTGAATGGAGAATATGACGCGAACAATGCCATCCTGACCTTCCATGCGGGCGCGGGCGGCACAGAGGCTCAGGACTGGGTGGAGATGCTGTACCGCATGTACACGCGCTTTGCCGCACGCCACAACTGGACCGTGAAGGTGCTGGACTATCTGGAGGGCGACGAGGCGGGCATCAAGTCCGCGTCCATTCTGGTGGAGGGGCACAACGCCTACGGCTTTTTGCGCAGCGAAAACGGCGTGCACCGCCTGGTGCGTGTTTCGCCCTTCGATGCCTCCGGGCGCCGCCATACCAGCTTTGCCTCGCTGGAGGTCATGCCGGAGCTGGACGACGCCATCACTGTGGAGATCAAGCCGGAGGACATCAAAATGGAGGTGTTCCGCTCCTCCGGCGCGGGCGGACAGCACATCAACAAGACAAGCAGCGCCGTGCGTCTCATCCATATTCCTACGGGCATCGTGGTGAGCTGCCAGAACGAGCGCAGCCAGTTCCAGAACCGCGACATGTGTATGAAGATGCTGGCCGCGAAGCTGTATCAGATCAAAGAGCGCGAGCATCTGGACAAAATCAGTGATATCAAAGGCGTGCAGAACGCCATCGCTTGGGGCAGCCAGATCCGCAGCTATGTATTCATGCCCTATACGCTGGTCAAGGATCACCGCACAGGCTTTGAAAACGGCAACGTCAACGGCGTGATGGACGGAGATCTGGACGGCTTCATCAACGCATATCTGAAAATGTCCAGCAAGGGCGAGCTGTAAGCGCGCCGCGGCTGAAAAACAGCAGTATTCATAGATGTGGATAGAGAAAAGCGCCCTGTTTTCCAAGTGAGGAAAACAGGGCGCTTTTGAAAGCTGTTTTTTGCCGCCGCCTTATGCGGCCGTGAATGGGCAATGGGAGGAAGCGTCAGGAAGGGAGCTGTGCACCGCACTGCGTACAGAATTTTGCCTGCACACTGTACGGCGCGCCGCAGAACTGGCAATACCGGATTGCCAGCGGCTGAGGGTCGGGTTGAGCCGTGGAGGGCGGCACTGCGTCAGGTGCGAAAACAGGCCGCGGCGTGGGGGTGGGCACGGGCTGCGCAATGGGCTGGGCCGTAGGCTGCTGGGCAGCTGCCGGGTATGGTGTATAAGATGTGGCGGCCGCCGCGGAAAATGCGGTTTGGTATGCTTTGCGGATGGAAGACAGCATGGCCGAAACCTCCGGAACGGAGACGCGAGACGGATCAAGCGCGCGCACGACCTCACAAGCGATGGCGTCCAGCGGCGGCTCCATTTCGCGCCGGAGGAACGCGGCGTGATACAAATCATACTGACGCAGCGCATTGGAATAAATCGTTTCGCTGTGCCCGAGAAATACGGGAATACGTTCCAATACCAACGGATATGCGTTCATTAAATTGGCGCTTTCCGGTAAACCGCATACATAAGCGGCGGCGGGGTAAAGGATAACCGCCTGAACGTGTTGAGCGGGCATATAGGCAAAGCTGCTTGCGGCGTGCGCCCCGCTGACGGCGTCCAGCAAAAAAAGGACCTTTTGCTCGTATGCGGCAAGAAACTGCTGGTTTTCGTTATCGTTCCAGATGAAATAGTACTTCAAGCGGGCGGATTTACTAAAGTAGACGCACCATGCGGTGAAAACCAATGCCCAGCTGATGAGCTGTACAAATGTGAGGGGAACATCCGCGCCGGGAAGAAAGAACATTCGAAAATACAAGAAAATATTGACAGCGCCGATTGCATAGTAAAAATAGCAGAATTCCCGCCGCCGTGTTCCCAAAAATATAAGCATAAGAACTTGCAGCACAATAACCAGCAAGGTGAAGAAAACCCATAGGGATGCGCCCGAACGGAGGAACGAGAGAATCGAGTTGAGGTTGCTGAACATACCCAAAACCTGCGTGACGATAAAAAATATCATCCAGCCGCTTAATTTTCTGTATTCCAACGGTACGGTATCGTAATATTGCGTTTGATTCTGCACACATTCCACCCCGTTTTTTCGGCCGCAGTACTGCGCGGGCAAGAATGCGGCACAATTTATGAATTAACTGTATAATAAAGCACGAATTTTGTCAATCCAACGGGTGATCAAACACTGCGCCTTTCTGCGTACAGGCGGAACAATAAAATATAGCAGCCGCGCTGCTGTTTTCTATGCACATCCGGGCACTTTGTACCCAGATGCTTGAGGTCTTAAGACCGTGGGCCGGGACGGCCCACCTAGCCGCTTCTTATAGCTTTGCTGTGCAAAGCTATAAAAAACACGGCCGCCTCTGTTCCCAGGGCGGCCGTGTCCGTTTTTCAGATATGACGGATCTTTTTGTTGTACAGGCTGCGGTAGAATACCACTGCCAGCGTTACGGAGGCGACCTCCGCAATGAGGAAGCTGAACCACACGGCGTCCAGCCCGCCGAGCTTGGCAAGCACAAAAGCGCAGGGCAAAAGCAGCAGCAGCTGGCGCACCGCGCTCATGACCAGGCTGAGCATGCCGTCGCCCAGTGCCTGGAATACACTGGAAAACACGATGGCCACGCCCGCGAAGCAAAAGCTGACGGAGATGATGCGCAGGGCGGGAATGCCGATGGAGAGCATCGTGTCCGATGCGCTGAACAGGCTCAGCAGCGGGCCGGGCGCCACCTGGAAGATCACTGTGCCCAGCGCCATGATGGCGGTCGTCATCAGCAGCGAGAGCCGCGTAGCCTGCTGAATGCGCTGGCTGCTGCGCGCGCCATAGTTGTAGCCCACGATGGGCACCAACGCGTTGGTGACGCCGAACACGGGCATGAACACAAAGCTCTGCAGCTTGAAATACACGCCGAACACGGAAACAGCCGTCTCGGTGAAAGCGATGAGGATTTTGTTCATGCCGAAAGTCATCACGCTGCCGATGCTCTGCATGATGATGGAGGGCAGGCCCACCTGATAGATGCCCTTGATGGAGTGCCAGTCCGGCCGGAAGCGGCGGAAGTTGAGACGCACCTCATGGTTTTTCACATGGTTGATGCCGATGCCTACGGCCATGCCGCAGAACTGGCCGATGACCGTGGCCCAGGCCGCGCCTGCCACCCCCATGGCCGGCAGGCCCAGCCAGCCGAAAATAAAGACAGGATCCAGGATGATGTTCACCACGGCGCCCGTCATCTGGCTGATCATCTGGTATACCGTCTTGCCCGTTACCTGCAGCACACGCTCCATGGTCACGGACATGAACAGCCCGAGGGAGAACACGGTAACGATCCACATGTAGTCCGTGCCGCCCGCGAGGATCTCGGCGTTCTGTGTGAACGCTCCCATAAACAGGCCGCTGCACGCCGCGCCGAACACCGCAAAAACAGCCCAGCTCAGCATGGTGACGAAGATGCCGTTTTCCGCCACTTTATTGGCGGCTTCAAAGTTTTTTTCACCCAAACGGCGGGACAAAAGCGCGTTGATGCCCACGGCGGTGCCCACGGACACCGCGATCATCAGGTTCTGCACCGGAAAGGCCAGGCTCACGCTGGTCAGTGCGTTTTCGCTCACCATCGAGACGAACACGCTGTCCACCACGTTGTACAGCGCCTGCACCAGCATGCTGAGCATGATGGGGAACGCCATGCTCGGCAGCAGCCTGTTGATGGGCTGCGTGCCCATGATATTCTCTCTTCTTTCTTCCATTTTTCACGATTCTCCTGTCTTTTTTACAATACCTTACTATTCTAACATACAATATAATAGAAGAAAACGGGGAACAATGCCGGAATGGCAGCGTTCCCCGTTGCAGTATGTGCGCTTTTTGTACAAAAATCCTGGTGAAATTTTTCACCAATATTCCGTCATTTGTCCATGAGCCGGATATCGGTGCCGCAGAAGCACAGTGTTTCGCAGCTGCCCAGCAGGCGGGAAACCACCTTTTCGGTATAACGGCGCTGCAGGTCGGCGTCGTTGACGATGTTGCTGGTGTAGATGGTGGGCAGGCGGCGGCACACGCGGGTATTGACAAGGCTGTACAGGCAGCTGTTTACATAAGGGGAAATATACTCCGTGCCGAGGTCGTCCAGAATAAGCAGCTCCGCGCTTTGCAGCGTGGCCATGGTGTCGCCCTCGCCGGAGGCGAAGCGCTCGCGTTCGATGGCGTCAAACGCGTTCTGCGCGCTGACATACACCACGTCGCAGCCCTTTTGCAGCACGGTATTGGCGATGGAGAGGGCAAGATGTGTTTTCCCAAGCCCCGCGCTGCCGAACAGGTACAGGCTGGTACTCTCCCGCGGGGAGAAATGCGCCGCATAATATTTGCAGTATTCCAGTACCTGGGCCATATGCTGCCGGGCCGTGAGGCCAAGCTCCGGCACCAGTGTATCCGGATATTTTTCCAGCGCGAACGTCTCGAAGGAGCACAGCGAGAGCGGGGAAGAGGCGTTCACCTGCTGCTGGCGCAGCTGCCGCACCAGCGCGTGCACGCATTCGCACACCTCGCCGCCGTCGCGCCCGGTGTCCTGACAGATGGGACAGGTATACGCGGGGACAAGGCGCGCGGCAATATCCGGGTGAGCGGCCAGCAGCGCGTCCCGCTCCCTGTCGAACTGTGCGGCGCGGGCCAGCGCCGCGTCCACGGCCGTCCGCTCCGCGCCCATGGCTGCCAGACGCGCGGCCTCGATGCCGGCTGCGGTGCGTCCGTTTTCCAGCGCGGCCAGACCGGGCACTGTCTGCGCGGCTTGAGCGGCCGCGGCGCGGGCAGCTGTAACAGCACGCTGCCGGCGGCCCGCTACGATGCTCTGCGCCCGGCGGTAAAGCTCATCCCTGTTCATTGTGTTTTCCCTTCCTGCGGCATGCCCGGCACACGCGGTGCGCGCCGCAGCCCGCCGCCCAGAATATTGTGTTTCACGGCGGGCGCGGCGGCCTGCACGTTGCTCGAGCCCATGGCGCTTTCGGCCATTACGTCGCGCACGGTTTTGTAGCCCTTGGTGTACCATGCGCGCAGGATGCCGTTGACATATTTTACGCTTTTTTTCTCGCCCGCGTAGGCGGCAGCCTCGGCGATCATGTCCGGACCGTAACCGTAGCTTTCGTACCAGTCCGCGATGGCACGGCTGTCGGCTTTGGTGAACTTGGCGTCGGCAAGGCCCAGCAGCTTTGCGGTTTCTTTTTCGTGGGCCGCGCGTTGGTCCAGCAGACGCAGATAGCGCTCGGCGGCTTCGCCGGAATCGATACCCTCCCGCTGCCAGCCCAGCAGCGCACGCTCGATGTACCGGGCGCTGCGCTTGCCCAGCGCGGCAAAATGGGCCACGCCCAGCAGGATCATATCCACAGGCATGCCGTCGGAAAGGTACATCGAGACGAGAATGTTGGTGTCCGCCTGCGTAATGACGCCGCCCATCAGCGCCTGGCATTCCTGCACCAATCCCGCAATGGCGGGGTCGCCCTGTGCCGCGCTGGCAACCTCAGGCGTGGTCAGGTGTGCGCGGGGCGCGGGCGCGGCGTCAATGCCGCCGCGGGCCTGCGGTTCGCCGCAGCTCTCCAAAAGGCCGGCGCCTTTCCAGTAAACAAGCGCCGTCTGCGCCCGCTCCGGGCTTTTCAGGCGCAGCGCCGCGGCAATGCGCGCGGGGTCGGTTTCGCCTGTCGCCACGACAAACAGCGCCACGCGCAGCCAGTCGTCCTCCAGCTCCGGCAGCTTGGCGATCACCAGCTGCGGCACGGCCACGCTGTCCCCTTTGTTTTCCACAAGACGGTATGCCATCGTTTGGTTTCTTCCCTTCAAAAATCGCTGACATCCGCGCCATTTCAAACGCAAAGAGGGCGCTGCCGGCTTTGTGCGCAGATATCGGCTTTTATTGTAGCATATTTTTGCCCGGTTTGCTACAATAAAAGCAGCGCAGACGTTCCGGACGGAACAGCCGGACCTGCCCGGCTGCCCGAAAAAGAACGCCGCCGCCCCGGCCGCGCAAAGAGCTGCGGCCGCGATTGCGGGGAAGACGGGCTTTCCGTGGTAAAAAACGCCGCCGCCCCGGCTGCGCAGAGAGATTCAGCCGCAGCTGCCGGTAAAACGGGCTTCCCATTGTTAAAAAGGAGGGCGCTTATGGATGTGCCGACCATCCCGGCCAGGAGCATTGTCATCAAAAACAAAAGCACCGCCTGGTTCGGCACCCGGTATACGATGAATATTTACAGGGGCTGCAGCCACGGCTGTATTTACTGCGACAGCCGCAGCGAGTGTTACGGCGTGCAGGATTTTGATACCGTGCGCGTAAAATCGGACGCGCTGGCCGTCATACGGAACGACCTTCGCTCCAAGACGCAGAGCGGCGTGGTGGCCACAGGCTCCATGAGCGACCCTTACAATCCGTTTGAAAAGGAGCTGCAGCTGACGCGCCACGCGCTGGAGCTGTTGGATGCTTACGGCTTCGGCGCGGCCGTCGCCACAAAAGGGACGCTCATCACCCGGGATGCGGATATCCTGCGGGAGATCGCGTCTCATTCGCCGGTGCTGTGCAAGATAACGGTGACGACCTGCGACGATGCGCTGGCCGCGAAGCTGGAGCCGCGCGCGCCTTCGTCCTCGGCGCGGCTGGCGGCTGTGGAGAAGCTGGCGGGGCAGGGCATTTTTACAGGCGTTCTGCTGATGCCCGTCCTACCTTTCCTGGAGGATACGCCGGACGGGGTGCGCAGGCTGGTGCGGGCGGCGTACAACGCAGGGGCGCGCTTTGTATATCCGGCCTTCGGTGTGACGCTGCGCCAGAACCAGCGGGCCTATTTTCTGGACAGGCTGGACGAGCTGTTCCCCGGCGCAGGGCTGCGGGCGCGGTATGTGCGGCAGTTCGGCACACAGTATGAATGCCGCAGCCCGCGGGCGCGGGAGCTGTGGCAGGCGTTTACGGGAGAATGCCGCGCAACGGGCCTTCTGTATGGCATGCAGGATATTGTGGCAGCGTATCGGCAGGGCTACGGCAGCGGACAACTCAGCTTTTTGTAGCGGAGCGGCAGCCTGGACTTCGGGCAGCGTGCCCGCAGAGTTTTTTCAGCCGGGCTTTTGCGGCGGCCGTGGGATATGGTAAAATAACCGCAGGTCGTTTTTAGGCTGTCCAAAAGCTTTGAGCGGTGAAAGGCCTTGCAAATACTATAAGTTTGTGCCCCTCAAGGTGCTTTAAATAAGAACAATTTTTGACACTTTGGCGCCCAGATGGCGCTCGAATTTCCCATAGAGAAATAAAACGATACGGACAAATATAAGGGAGAACCATCCATATAAATGGAAAAAGGAGAGGGGAACTTGTATATGTATGGTCTGACCCGATCGAACAAATTAACGAACATGAAGTTGCAAAGGATCGATGTATTATGAAACATAAAGTGAAAGTAACGGTAATAGATAAAAAGCTATATCCAGAATTGCAGCAACAGTATTGCGCAGACTCTGATTCGGGTTCTTGCCCTTGCTATAATGTTGGCGATGAATTTGTTTTTTATCGTAATGATGAAAGAGATGATTTCTGGCATATGGGGTTGAATACCTTAACGAAAACAACGTCGGATCCTGATACAGTGGCCGGCGGACCCAAAATGCCACATTGTTCAGAAGCCTGGGATGCAATTTCAAGATACATCTACACAGGGCTGCAGGGTGGCTCGATTATGAAAGGTTGGATGAAAGAAGAGAATACAATGATAGCTTGTTGCTCAGATGGAACAAGGCCTGTAATATTTAAGATTGAGAGAATTGACGAAAAATAAGTACAATTCCAAGCAGTACTTATGTGTATTGTCTTATTTGTGGTGCTAAAATGGTGGCTCGAGCCTGCAAAACCAACTTATACGACGATATGAAAATACAGGCGTTTTTCTCGCTTCAATAAACATTTGCAGGAAGTTATAAGGCGATTTCCGTCTCTATGATCAATAAAAAATAGCCGAAGATTGTTTTTCAGATCCTGCGGGCCGTCCCCGGCCCGCGGCCATCAAGATAAGCTTTTTATTGCGGAGCAATAAAAAAACAGCCCGCGCCTGTTTTTGGACTCTGCGGGCGGTCTAAACAGCGGCAGTGCCGCCGCTTTTATGTGCAGCCGGGCCGCTCGGGATTTTAAGAGCGTGATCCGGGGGGCCACAGGAGGGTTTCCAGGCTTTGCGCAGCAAAGCCTGGAAAGACGAGCCGCTTCGGCGCAGAGCGCCGCGGCCACAGCGGCACAGCGCCGCGCGGGAGGAATTTTATGAGAAAAAAGGCGAGCGTGCGCCGCACGTTTTACCGTTCATTCTGTCTGCTGATCGTGCTGCCGCTGGTGGCGGTGGCTGCCGCCGGCTCGGCCCTGCTGTACCGCAAGCTGCTGGCCGACGCACGGGAAATGGTGCAAATGCGGCAGGAGGCGGTGTCTTCCGCGCTCACACAGGACGTGCGGCAGGCTTCGCTGCAGCTGGCGCATTTTCTTCTTTCAGAAGACAGCGAGGGCCTTGCTCTGGTGGACGAGCTGCCCGCGTCATCCAGCCGCCGGTATGAAACGGCCGCCCGGCTGGAGAGCATTTTTGATTATTACCGCCTGACGGGCCGCCGCCTGGAGGCGCTGCACCTGTATCTGACGGACGGTACGTCCTATCAGCTGTATACAGGCCTGGCCGTGCCGCAGAACCGGGTGAAGGAAGCCGCGTGGTACCGCGCCGCCCGGCAGAGGCCGGGGGAGGTCTGTGTGGGCGTGGCGGAGCCGGGAACGCTGCTCTCCGGCAAAAACCGGCGCGGAGATCTGCTGCTGACGGCGGCGCTCCAGGTGGAGCCGGGATATGGTGGGAGCGCGCTGGAAGTGGCATGCCTTTATTTTGAGACGGACGCGGAGGAGATGTTGGAAAGCTACAACAGTGAAGCGGGCGCGGTGCGGATGGCGCTGGCTCTGGATGGGGCGTTCCTGGCCGGGGACGAGGCGCTGGCGCCGGCCGTAGAGCGTTTCCTGGGGCCGGAGGGCGTTCCCGGCGGCGGAATGGATTGGGGCATCGCCACACAGGTGCGCAACACAGGCCTCACCGTGGTGTCTCTGGTGGACAACCGGAAGCTGATGGCGGGCTACGAACGGACGCTGTGGCTGTGCGCCGGAGCGGTGGCCGCGATGCTGGGCTCGTACGCGCTGTTTTCGGTGCTGTTTCTGCGGCGCATCGTGCTGCCGGTGCAGCATCTGAACGAGGGCATGGAGCGTCTGCAGCAGGGGGATTTCACCCATAAGCTGCCGCCCGAGGGCCACCTTGAGATGCGCCAGCTCCTGCAGCGCTATAACGATACCGGTGACAGGATGCAGGCCCTGATCGAGGAGAACCGCCTGCGGGAGGAGCAGCGCTATGCCGAGGAGCTGAAGGCCCTGCAAAGTGAGATCAACCCTCATTTTCTGCTGAATACCGTCAATACCATCCGTTTTATGGCGGACCTTGCGCGCTTTGATTCCATCCGTGACATGGCGGCGGACCTGATGGAGATTCTGCGCTGTATGCTGCGGACTCCCGCAGAGCGCTATACGCTGGCGGACGAGGCGAAAATACTGGAAGCGTATATCCATATCATGGAGGTACGGTATTCCGGCAGCTTCAGCTTCCGGTGCGCTTTCAGCCCCGAGAGCCTGGCGTGCCGTTTGCCCAAGCTGCTGCTGCAGCCTCTGGTGGAAAACGCCCTGCTCCACGGCCTGGAGGGCTGCGAGGACGGCGAGGTCAGCCTGTCCGGGCGCACGGAGGACGGCGTTTTGTACCTGAGCGTCTGCGACAACGGTGTAGGGATGGACCCGGAGCGGCTGGCCGCGTGCCTGTCCGGCCCCGGTGAGGGAAAAGCCGGCTCATCCATCGGCTTGGCGAACGTGCAGCGGCGCATCCTGCTGCAATACGGTGCGCCTTACGGCCTGTGGGTGGACAGCGCGCCGGGCCGCGGCACCTGTATTTCGATCACGCTGCCCGCTGGGAGCGGGCGGGAAGGAGGCTTGCCATGCTGCGCGCAATAATCGTGGACGACGAGATCCTGGTGCGGGCCACGCTGGAAAAAATGGTGGACTGGGCGGCCGAGGGCTTTCAGCTTGCGGGCTGCTACGCCAATGGACAGGCCGCGTTGGAGGCTATGGAGCGGTGTCCGGCGGACCTTGTGTTCACAGATATCAAAATGCCCGTCTGCAGCGGGCTGGAATTCATCGACGGCGTGCATGCCCTGGGCCTTGCGCCCCACATCGTAGTGCTCAGCGCTTTCGATGAATTCCCTCTGGTGAAGCAGGCGTTCAAAAAAGGGGCGGCGGACTATGTGCTCAAGCAGGAGATCGTTCCCGCCCGCATGCTGGAGCTGGTGCGCGAGGCACGGGCGGCACTGTGTGCCGGCGGCGATGCGCTGGCACCCGCCCCAGGCGCGGCGCCGCTGCGTGATACCAATGCCATTTTGCAGGACGTGATTTTCCACAACGCGCTGCCGGGGGAACTGCCAGGGCTGGAGCAGGGCTATGTTGTGGCCTGCTTCTTTCTGGATGAAATATACCGGGAGATGGCGCGTCTGGGCACGGACGTGAATGCTACGCTGACCCAGCCCCTGACAAAGCTGGTGATGCAGATGCCGCAGTTCCGCTCCACCGACGGTTTTTATTCCTTTGACATGTCGCGCCACTTTTTGTTTTATTCTCTGGCACAGCCCGGCCGTACGGTGGAAAAGGCCCGCACCTTTCTGGCGCAGGTGCAGCGCGCATGGAAGAATTACATGAATATTTCCTGTACGGTGGGCATGGCCGCGCCCCATGCCGAGCCGGAGACGTCGTTTTACACGGTGCTGGAGCAGGCCGAGACCAACACCACCCTGCGCTATGTGCTGGGTCCGGGGCGTATCTATGACGAAAGCTATTATCCGCAATTCGACCCCGTGACGGCGCTGCGCCAGGCAAAAAGCTGCATGCCCTTTATCCGTGCCGTAATGGAGGCCGATTTCGCGCAGGTGGAGCAGTATAAGAACGAGCTGGTGGGCTATATGCAGGACCTGCCGCTGGAGCAGGGCCAGTCTCTGGCGTTGCTGTACCTGTACAATTTGTATTATGAGATGGGCTTTTACGATATGCAGGTCGCCTACAAGCTGGGGCTGGACCACCGCCTGTACCAAAGGCTGCGCGCCATCGAGACCCAGCGGGACCTGGTGATCTATTTCACCTCGGTGCTGCGGCGCATCATGGAATATTTTGAATCCAACTACGACCAGCAGTTCCCGGACCCCGTCCTGCGGGCCAAGCGTTTTCTGGACGACAGCTACATGCGCGCGGACCTGACGCTGGGCGAGGTGGCGCAGCGCAGCGGCTACAATGAAAAATATTTCTGCACGCTGTTCAAAAAGCGGTTCGACGTATCCTATTCCGACTACCTCACGGGCCTGCGCATTGCCGCCGCGCGGGAGCTGCTGGAGAAAACCAATATGCGCATGTACGAGGTCTGCGACGCGGTGGGCTACAACAGCGTGGAGCATTTTCTGCGTACGTTCAAACGGGCGACGGGGCAGACGCCGCTGCAATACCGGAAGGAAAATGTAAAAAAACATCAATAAAACAAACTCCGTGTCATTTCAAGGCGCGGAGTTTTTGTGTTATGCTCATAGTACGTTTTACAGAGTGCGCGGCGGCACGGCGGGCGCCTTGCCGCCGCGGCACAGCTTAAAGGAGGAAAATCATGATGAAAAAAGTTTTGGCACTGGCTCTGTGCGTGTGCATGGCCGCCATGCTGCTGGCGGGCTGCGGCGGCGCGGGCAGCTCTTCCGCCGCCGCTTCCGCTTCCGGCAGCGCCGCTGCGGGCACCAGCGCCTCCGACGCGGGCGCGCTGGATCCAAACATCAAAGCGACGCTCACCTTTGCCACCTGGGACAACGAGGCTATGGATCTGTACGATGAGCTCGACTTGGAGGGGCGTTTTCAGGAGTTGTACCCCAACGTGAACATTGAGATCGAGGAGTTCAAGGACGACGACGAGTATTTCAACCAGATGAAGATTCGCGCGTCTGCTGGTGAGCTGCCGGATCTTATGTATCTTCAGACCCGCTTTTTCCCTGTGTTCAAGGATTATATGGTGGATTTGAGCGACACCAAAGCGGCGGCGAACAACCTGCTTGCCGAGGATGTAAAAGCGGACGGTCGTATCATCGGTATTCCGGAAAAGCTGGCGGGTGACTATGTTTATTATTGGGCCGACGTGTTTGAGGGTGCAGATGTGAGCGTGCCTCATACATGGGAGGAATTTGTAACCGCCTGTGAGACGCTGCAAAACCACTACGGCGCCTCTGACCCTGACTTTATGGCCATAGCCATGGGTGCAAAGGATAGCTGGCCCGTATATCCTTTCATGGAGAATTCCCCGGCCAGCGTGTCCGGCAACGGCTTGTATTGGGACTATATGGCCACAGTGGATGAGCCGTTCGCTGAAGGCGAACCCATTCGCGAGGCTTACACGATGGTGTATGATTTGTTCCAGAAGGGCGTGCTGGGCGCCGACCCTCTTGGCCTTGGCTATGACCAGGCACTGAGCCTGTTCCTGAATAAACAGGCAGGTCTGATGATCGACAACTCCATGGGCCTTGCCAAAATTAAGGCCAGCGGTGTGGATTTGACAGAGCTGAAATCGTTCTATCTGCCGTACAGCAAAGAGGACGGTAGCATCAACCGCGTCATTTTGGGCGATTTCTACATGGGCGTTACCAATACCTCTGAAAATCAGGAGCTTGCCAAAGCGTTCCTGGAATTCTATTTCAATGATTTCTATCCCGACTATGTCCAGAAGCTTTCCTGCGAAAGCACCATGTCCACTGCGCCGAAGGAAAAGGACCACTTTATGGCTTATGCCGATGAAGAAGGCGAAACAATCAATCTGGTGAACTACGTAGGCGGCGGCGACGATTACACCGCCATCGTCAACGAGTGCAAGTTCGACTACAACAAGGTGGGCACCTCGATGCTGACCGACGGCTTTGATTTGGAAGCAACCTTCGCCCAGCTCAACGCCGACTGGTCCGCCGCGCGCGAGAAACTGGGGATGAAATAAAGCTCCCCGGCAGCGCATCCGTAAGCAGAAAGGCGGCGCACAGCCGCTTTCATCCGGGGCCTTCGGGCCCCGGCCGCTTTTTGCGGGCTTTTGAGCAACCAAAATCGTTCAGGAGGGCAGCTGTATGAAGTCCATCCACAAAAGCCGGAACCGCTTTATTATTTTGTCGCTCGTGGTGCCGGTGATCCTGCTGTTGATATTCGTGGTCTACCCTTCTGTGGATTTGGTGGCCATGAGCTTTACAAGCTGGGACGGCGTTTCGCCGGAGCGGCTGTTCAACGGGATACGCAATTACATCGAAATGTTCACGAAGTCTCCGGACCTGTGGCTTTCCCTGCGCAACAACTTTATCTATTTGGCCGTGCACATGGTGATGATCCCCATCGAGCTTGGAATCGCCGTGATGCTGAACAGCGGCTTTAAGGGCGCAAAGCTGGTAAAGACCATCGCGTTTCTTCCGTTTATCATCAACGGCGTGGGAATGTCCTATGCGTTTTCCTATTTCTTCTCCCCGGTGAACGGCGCGTTCAACCAGATCCTGACGGGGCTGGGGCTTTCCGGCTGGATCTGCAAGTGGCTCAGCGACCCTGCAATTGTCAATTTCGTGCTGGCGGCGGTGTCCGCCTGGCGGTTCAGCGGATACCACATCGTGCTGTTTTCCACGGGCCTGACGTCCATTCCCACCGAGATGATGGAGGCAGCCCGTATCGACGGCGCCAATGCGTGGCACCAGCTCTGGCGCATCCAGCTGCCCAACATCTGGCTGGTGTTCAGCTTCGTGATGTTCGACTGCATCCGCGGCACGCTGCAGTGCTTCGATATCCCATTCATCATGACGAACGGCGGGCCGGGCTACGCCTCGTCCACCTTTACGCTGTACACCATTGACACCGCGTTCAAGTACAACAGCTTCGGCATGGCCGCCACCATGGCCGTGGCCATCATGGCCATCGTCATTCTGGTGTATGTGTTCCAGAACGTGGTGCTGAAAAAAGTGTTCAACCAGGAGGAGGCGGCGTGATGAACCGGGACAAATGCAAACGCGCGCTGTTCCTGTGCGTGAAATATCTTGTGAGCGCCGCGGTGGTTGCCGTGGTTGTCGGCCCATTGCTGGTCACGCTGTTCACATCGGTGAAAACACAGGCCCAGCTCGCCTCCACCTCACCCATCCTGCCGCCCGCTCCCGGTGCGTGGAACTGGGACAACTATGCCGAGGTGCTGGGCGCGAAGCTGCTGCCCGTGGCAGTGAAAAACACCGCCGTGATTTTGGTGGTGAGTATTTTCTTCAACGTGCTGCTGGGGTCCGTTACAGCTTATTGCCTGCAGCGCTTTGAGTTCCGCTTCCGCAGGCTGGTGATGGGCTGCTTTTACCTGGGCATGCTGGTGCCCACCTTTGTGGTCGAGATCGCCCGCTTCAAGGTCATCCAGAGCATGGGACTGTACAACACGCTGGGCGCGCCCATCATCATCTATGTGGCGTCCGACCTGATGCAGCTGTACCTGTACATGCAGTTCGTCAGCAAGATACCCAAAGCGCTGGACGAGAGCGCGCTTATCGACGGATGCGGCTATTTCCGCATTTTTTACAGCATCATTTTTCCGCTTCTGGCCCCGGCAACGGCCACGGTCGTCATTTTGAAGATCGTCAACATCGTCAACGACATGTACGTGCCGTACCTGTATATGCCGAAAACAAAGCTCAAAACACTGACCACATTTTTGATGAATTACGCGGGTGCGCAGCAGGGCTCCTGGCCCACGCTGGCAGCCGCCATCATCGTAGTACTCATCCCCACCGTAGTGCTGTACCTGATTTTCCACAAGCAGATCACGGAAGGGCTTTCGGCGGGCGCAACAAAGGAATAAACGGAGGTATTGACCATGAGCGAATTTATGTCTTACGATCCCTGGGCGGAGATCACCACCCGCAACGGCTATGCCGGCGACGAAATGGTAGCCATGCTGCAAAAGGCCATCCGCAGGGGCAAGGAAGAGGACGCGCTGCACGCGGCCTATGAAATGTACATCACCAGCCCCCAGTTTGAGGAAAAGCTGTGGCGCCGCCTGCTGTGCATCAGCGTGGAGGATATCGGCTTCGGCAATCCGGATGCCCCCAACCTGGTGTACACGCTGTTCAAAATGCGCCAGGAATTCCCCTACAACGACGGCGACAGGCCCATGTTCTTCGTGCATGCCATCCGTTACCTGTGCCGCCAGAAGAAAGAGCGCTCCAGCGACCATGTGAAAAATCTGCTGAACCACGAGTTTGAAGTGGGGACAAAGTTTGAAGTGCCGGATTACGCGCTGGACATGCATACCCGCCGCGGCCGCGAGATGGGCCGCGACGTGTACCACTTCCTGACGGAGGCCAGCCGCGTGGAGCCCTATTACGAGACCGAGGGCGCGGCGGAGATCTATGAAAAATACAAGGCGCTGCTGGAAAGTGAGGACCAGGGCGAAAAATGCCCCAATGCGTTTGAATTCAACTCCTGGCAGTATTGAGGAAATCCCCGGTTTTGGCATTGCCAAAACCGGGGATCTTTGTTCTGCGGCTCAGTCGATGACTGTGCGGGTGCGGCCGATGCCCACGCTGGCCGCCGTCAGCTTTTTCCAGGTGTTGCAGCCGCAGATGCCGTCCGCCGTCAGGCTCACGGCGCGCTGGAACGCACGCACCGCGTTTTCCGTGCCGCCGCCGAAGATGCCGTCCAGCGGGCGGTTGGTGTAGCCAAGCGCATTGAGGGCATCCTGCAGGATCAGCACATAGGTGCTGCGGCTGCCGCGCCGCACGGTGGGGTAGCCCGCCGTGGTGCCGCTGCACGCGGGAGTACCGTAGCGGCGGTCGAAATGCACCCAGGTCGGCGTCATGGAGATGGGCTCCACATAGCCCCAGGCGCCGGTTGCCACAGCCGCGTTGCGGATGGCCACGCGCTGGGAATACGAAACGTTCTGCCCCACGTCGAAGCTCACGCCCGCGTAGTGCTGGCTGGCCGTTCCGTGGCCGCCTTCCCAGATGCGCTTGAACGCATAGCCGATGTAAATGCCCTTACCGTAACGCCGCCGCGTAAGGTTCCATGCCTCCATGGCGCGCGTCGTCGTCCAAAGCGTAGGGCTGTTGGATGAGCCGCGGAACTCGCGCACGCGCATCGTGTTGCCGTAGGCGTAGGGCATCGGGTCGTTTTCAGACAGGTTATAGGTGAACAGACGATTGGTGTACTCGTCGTATACGATGACCTTGGCCATGGCCCTATTCCTCCTCCATGATGTAGTAATTGTAAATGGCGTCCCAGGTGGCGCGGTCCACAAGGCCCGTCACAGGCAGGCCGAAGCCCTCCTGGAATTCCTTCACGGCATTGAGCGTAATCTCGTCGAAAATACCGCTTTCGGGCACGAACCAGGCCACGCAGAAGCGGGAGGCGATGCCGTTCATGTAGCGCTGCAGGCGGCGGACGCTTGGCCCGGCGCTGCCGATTGCCAGCACGAAGCCAGGGTATTCACCCTCCGGCAGATCGTTTTCGCCTTCGTCGGAGGCAAGGCTCAGGTAAGTGATGACGAGCGCCGCCCAGGTGGGTTCATCCACAATACCCGTGATGGCGAAGGCGAACTCCCGCTGGAAGCTCTCCACGGCGTCCTTGGTTTCAGGGCCAAATTCGCCGTCAAGCACGGTGATGGGGGAGATGGTGTCGTAGAACGAGCCGATGTAAGCCAGCATGAACTGAACGAACTGCACCATACTGCCGCTCATGCCCTCCTGAAGGTCATAGCCCGGGTATGCAAACACACGGAAGCGGTTCACCGGGCCGTCCACGTTGCGCAGCGTGGAGAACTGGTTGTAAATGCTGTTCCAGGTGGCGGGGCCGACGACGCCGTCCACCGCCAGGCCGAACAGTCGCTGATAGGCCCGCACGGCTTCCGCCGTTGCGGTGCCGTAAATGCCGTCAAAGGCGATGACGGGAATTTCCGTGTAGTAGGCGCTCATCAGATACAGGTAATACTGCACTTCCTTGACCGCCCGTCCCGTAGAGCCGATGCGCAGAGGCGCGCCGGGGTAAGTGCCCGGGCGTTCGGTGGGCGCCAGCAGGCCGTTGATGATGCCTGTGTACACCTCGTAGATCTTGTTCCAGGTCAGCTTGCCCACCAGACCGTCCACGGTAAGCCCGTAGAATTGCTGGAAAGCGCGCACAGCACGCTCGGTGGCGGAGCCGAAGATGCCGTCCGCCGTGATGGCCGGGATGGCGCTGTTGGAGTTGGAGATGATGCGCAGATAAAACTGCATTTGCTTGACGTCGTTGCCGCGGCTGCCTACAGCGAGCGTGGTGCCGGGGAACTGGCCCGGAGTATCGACGTTGGGCGGGGCGATATCTGTCTGGATAGAGCTGTATTCGTTGTAGATGCTGTTCCAGGTCGCCTGTCCCACGATGCCGTCCACCGTCAGGCCGAAATGCTGCTGGAAGGCGCGCACGGCCCGGTCCGTGGCCTGGCCGAAGATGCCGTCCACCGTGACGGTGGGAATGGTGTCCACAAATTCGGCCACGGCGTTGAGCCAGAACTGGATCTGTTCCACATCGTCGCCGCGGCTGCCCACACGCAGCAGGGTGCCGGGCCATTGGCCGGCTACAAGGTTGCCGGTGGCGGCCTCGCCTTCGCTGGAAAGCTCCGCAAGCTTTTTGACCGCTACGTAAATATAGCTGATCTTGTACCAGGTATCCCGGCCGACAACCCCGTCTTGGGCAAGGCTGAACTGCTTTTGAAATTTTTTTACCACAGCCTCGGTAGAGGCGCCAAACACGCCGTCCACCTCGAGAGTGCCGAAGAAGGGGTAGTTGCGGGCGATGCGGTTGAGCTGGCGCTGAATGGTGCGCACGGCATTGCCTGTGCTGCCCAGGCGCAGCGGTGTGCCGGGATAGCTTTCGGGAATGGCCTGAATGTTGTTGGTGCGTACGATCTCAATGTTGTTGCCGTAGTAATATTGCAGGATGGACAGCGCGTTGCGTCCCTGATTGGCCAGCGTGACGGTGCCCCATTGCTTCATGCCGGGGCAGGATACGGTTTTGCCGTCGCAGTACTCGGTGTAATAGGGGTCGATGGTACCGATGCGGCGTACGTAGGTGTTGAAGATGTCGTCGGTAATGCGGCTCATCACCTCGAAGATGTTGCGGCCATGGACGTAGTACTGGTCGTAGCTGGTGGAGCTGGTGATTTGAAAATTGTAGCCTTTGCTGCGGTACCATTCAGTATATACGCGGTTCAGCGCCAGGCTGATTTGAGCGTGGATGTTGGCCCGCAGGGCCTGCTCCGGCCAGGTGGGACCAACCAAACCCATAAAATTACCGAGCAACTGAATGGGGCAGTTCAAAGAATTTTATCCGCTGGTGTGGTGCTGCTTGCATGGAGGCGCTTAATGCGGCGCAGCCTTTTTTGAAATGAGAGGTACGAAAAGAACAGAAACCTATTAGCAATGATAGTATCCAGAAAGGGACGTTTCCGTTATAATAGGCGTAAAGCCAGATTGAACACTTCCGGCTAAATATAAAAAGGAGGATAGTGCCCTGTTGTGGATACAGAGCAGTTGATGATGAAGAAATCACTTTATGAGGGTGAAACCTGGCTGGGCAAGCCTCCGGAAATTGAAGAAAGCCGGATCGAAAAAACAATGGAAGCGGATGTAGTCGTAGTCGGTGCAGGGCTGGCGGGAGTGGCTGCAGCGCGCGCCGCAGCGGAGTTGGGCAGCACGGTGCTCCTGCTGGAAAAATGTGAGGCTCCACAGGCGCGTTCGGGTGATTTTGCCGTAATGGACAGCCGTGTGGCGGATGTTTGGGGTCGCCGCGACGTGGATAAGGTCCAGATCGTCAACGACCTGATGCGGGATATGGCATATAAGGTGAGCCAGAACATCCTGCGCCGTTGGGCAGAGGAGGCCGGCGAGGCGTTTGATTGGTATCTGGAAGGCTATCCCGACATCCCGGTATTGAAAACGACGGCGGAGGTCCCGCCGGAAGGAACAAAGTGCTGGATACAGCCGAGGCGCTGTCCAGCACCGGAGAGCTTTGAGAACGGTACGGAACGCTTTAAGTGCTATCAAACGACCGCCTGGGTTCGGCCGACGCATATCCCGGTATTCCAGGGGAACGTGCAAATGCTGATGCAGACTGGGCTGGCGCAATGCCTGTTTTCGGCGCCGGTTGTGAAACTGCTGCGGGAGAAAGACGGGCGCGTGCGGGGCGCGGTGGCTCAGGTCGGGCAAGACAGATACATAAAAGCGCTGGCCAGAAAAGGGGTGGTGCTTTCCACAGGGGACTATATGAGCAACGCGGAGATGCTCCGCCGTTTTTGCCCCGGCATGGCCGATACTCCGCAATTATGGCTTGGGAGAGATAAAAACCATAGCCCGAGTAACACGGGCGACGGGCACCGGATGGGCATGTGGATCGGTGCCAAGTTACAGGACAGCCCACACGCCCCCTGCGCCCACCATATGGGAAGCGTTTTCGGGGCGTCCGGGTTTGTGCTGCTGAACACGCGGGGGCTGCGTTTTGTGAATGAGGATGCTCCGGGGCAGCAGATCGGGAGCCAGATCGAGAATCTGCCGGACAAAACAGCTTGGCAATTTGTGGACAGCAACTGGCCGGAGCAGGTGCGGCGGGTGCACCCGAACCATGGCTCAGTCTGTTTTTTCGTGACCGATGAGGAATTGGAGGATGGTACGCTGTACAGCAAGCTCTCTACGATAGACAATTATATTTCGCCTGCACTTGTGGAAAAGGCGGTGGCGAGCGGCAAGCTGCTGCGGGCGGATACACTGGAAGAGCTTGTAGAAAAAACAGGCCTTCCCATGGAGCAGACGCTCGTGTCGCTGGAACGCTACAACAGCATGTGCGCAGAGGGAAACGACAGGGACTACGGCAAGCGGGCCATGCGGTTGTTCCCGGTGGAAAAAGGTCCTTTTTATGCCGCCAAGTTCGTTCCTGCCACGATGATCGCAGTAATGGGGGGCCTGGAAAGTGATGAGGAAGCGCGCTGTTACGATGAGGAAGGAAAGGCGATCCCGGGCCTGTACGTTGCGGGAAACGTGCAGGGCAATCGCTTTTCTGTGGATTATCCGCTTACCGTTCCGGGGCTGAGCCATTCGATCGCACTGACCTTTGGACGAATTGCGGGGCGAAACGCAGCGCAGGGATAGAAGAGGATGAAGCGCACCGTAAATTGTTCGGATGTGCAAAAACAGCTGCCGGAGCAGGGAAATAGCCCTTCTCCGGCAGCTGTTTTCATACCGGTATCTGGAAAAACAGAAACCTTGAATAATCATGCTGCGCGCTGTATAATAAATTAACATGCAAATTGCTGTATTGCAATGAAAAAATAGCAAATTTGCTGCAAAGGGGGCGCTGTTTTGCAGACGAAAACAAAACTGCTTAATCGCAGGCGGATCAACCAGAAGCTGGAAAACATTTTTTTGTATCCGCTGTCTATCGTGCATGCGCCCATTGGATATGGAAAGACAACGGCAGTCAGCCAGTTTTTGAACCAGTATGCCGGAACGGCGGATCTTGTGTGGGTCTCCTTGGCAGGAAGCGGCGGGTCGGTGGAATATCTGTGGAACCATCTGGTAGAGAATATTCAGGGGAGCGATTTGCGCCATACGCTGAAAAAAATGGGTTATCCCTATGATGAACTCAAGCGTGCCAATCTGGTGGATTTGCTGATCGACTATGAATATAAACGCCCGGCGGTATTGGTGCTGGATGATTTTCAAGTGATCAATGACCCGGGAGTGTTTGCGCTGATCAAGCTCGTAGTGCAGGAGCATATCAAGAATATGCATATTGTGCTGATCACACGTGATTTGTCAAAATTGGATGCGGCGGGCCTGTACCAGAAACAGCTGTGCTTTACTTTGACGGAAAAATCCCTGAAATTTACCGGAGAGGAGATTCAACGGTATTTCAATATGGCCGGCTGTATGCTGTCTGAAGATGATGTGGAAAAAATATACAGCTACACAGAAGGCTGGGTATCCATGGTGTATGTGCTGCTGAAGGGCGTGCAGCGCGGCCTGCCGGTGGGAAAAAGCGACACGATAAATGACATCATTGAACAGAATCTGTACAATACGCTCAGTGGAAAGGCGCGTGAGACGCTCTGCAGGCTGTCCTTTTTGGAGACCTTTACGATCTCGATGGCGCTTTATGTGCTGGATGACCCGGAGGCGGGATATGTGCTGCAGACGCTGATCAAGCAAAATACCTTTGTTGTATACAATGAGTTTGATAAAAGCTATAAGATACGAAATCTGCTGCAGGAATTTTTTATGCTGCGGGCCAAATTCCTGAATATTGATTTTCAGCCTTTGTACAAACGGGCCGGAGAATGGTATTTGCGCGAGCGGCAGTATGGAAGAGCTTTTGAATATCTGTATCAGGCCGGCGAGATAGAGATGATTCTGGCGGAATTCAACCGTGAGAATACGCCGGACATTCAGTTTACACAATTTCGGCAGCTTTTTCATGTTTTTGATACGCTTACACAGGAGCAGTGTCTTAAATACCCAATTGCATATTTGCAGTATATCCGTATTCGCGCGATGGGCACAGAGCCGGGTGCGCCGGGACGGTGCCGGGACGACCTGGATACAATGGAACGGTATATCCGGGGCTCGTCACTGAACGACGGCTATAAGCGGTTCCTTTTGGGCGAGGTGAATGTAGTTCGTACGTTTGTGGTATATAACGATCTGGAGGCAATGGTACGGTGCAATGAAAAAGCAATGGAGTATTTTTCGGGAGGATGTTCCTGCATCGTAACGCGGCGCAAAGAATTCACGTTCGGTTCTCCGCATCTTCTCTATGGATATTACAAAGAAAAGGGCAGACTGCAGCACACAGCAGAATATCTTGCGCAGCACAGCGAAAGCCTGACGGCCCCCATTGATGGCTGCGGCATGGGGTGCGATTCTGTCGCACTGGCGGAATACACTCTGGAGACGGGGGACTTCGACCATGTGGAGCTGCATGCATATAAAGCGATGTACAAAGCCAAGGCGGCAAAGCAGACGTGTCTGATGATTTGCGCCAAATTTGCGCTGGCACGGCTGGAGATTCTGTGCAGTACCAGTGAGAGGGACCCGCAGATGATGGAATCTCTTCGGGAAGAGGTACTGAAGGAGAACAACCCGGTCCTCAATTCGACGTTTGCGCTGTGCGACGGATATGTGAATGCCTGCCTGGGACGCGGTGGTGAGATTGCGGAATGGATACGCAGCGGCGATTTGAGCGGAGCCAGCTTTCTGCGCCAAGGAATGCCGTTTTATCATACCGTACATGCGAAAGCTGTGATGCTGAGCGGCGATGCGATCCGGCTTGAAGCGGTGTGCGAGATGGCGCTGCGCGAGTTTGCGCCGTATCAAAATCAATTGGGGCTTCTGCACAATGCTGTTTATATGGCTGTGGCGCAAAAACAGCTGCATGGAGAAGAAGCCGGGTGCGCCGCGTTGTGCCGTGCATTGGAAATTGGGCAGGCGGACGGGATCGTGTTGCCGTTCGCTGAAAATGCTGTGTATATTTTGGACATGCTGGAAAAAATTTCAGACCAGAATGTTTTTGAAGCCGCTTACATGAACCGCGTTCTTTTCTGTGCGCAGGAATATCAAAAGCGTGTGGAACGCCTGAACTTCAGCAAAGTTGTGCTTACTGCAAGGGAAAAAGAGATCCTCGGCCTGCTGGAACGGGGCTGCAAGCATGAAGAGATCGGCGAAAGGCTGTTTATTTCAGTGACAACGGTGCGCTATCATATTAAAAACATTTATCAAAAACTGGAAGTGAACAACAAAGTTCTGGCGATAAAAAAGGCGCAGGAGCTGAAGCTGCTGTAAGTTTTATGCTGTTGCGCTCAGATCAATTTGGCTCCCCATATGCACAAGAGCGCTGTGAACCCCATTCACAGCGCTCTTATTTTGCGCGCAGAAAAAAAGACCGCCCTATCAATAAGGGGGGGAGTGAAAAAACAATGAGGGGAAATGCCCCGGCAATACTATTATTAATGATAGTGCCGCTGAAAGGCCCGAACGGCTATAATGGAAGCAGTGAAAGCAAAATGTACTTTTTTTGTGCAGTATCAGAAAGAAAAATATATAAAATATCCATAAGAAAAGCCTTGTGGAACAGAAAACGGTGCAGCATTGGATTTTATTGCGTATGCAATAGAAAATAAAAATGAGGTGAAAAGGATGAAAAAGATGAAACGGATTTTAAGTCTTGTGCTCGTGCTGGTCATGGTGGCAGGCCTTGCCGCCTGCGGCGGTGGAGGTACGTCCGGTGCAGGTTCCAGTACACCGGCAGAACCGGCCGGCAGCCAGGGGAGCGGTGAAGGGTATGAGCTGACCATGTGGCTGTTCCAGGACTGGACTGTAGGTACAGCGGCAGAGATATTCAACACATGGGCGGATGAATACATTGCCCAGCATCCGGAGGTGAAAAGCATCACCTTTGTTGGAAAACCGGACACAGAGATCGTATCCGGGTTTATGGCGGGAGGCTCTCTGCCGGACATGTTTGCCATCCAGTTCCTGAACGGCAAGCGCATTGTGGAGAGCGCGAATATCCTGAACCTTCAGCCTTATTACGACGCGGCGCCCGAAGAATACAAAAACGCCCTGAATGCCGACGCCATGAAGGATTTGATGACGAATCCGGAAGGAACCTGTTGGGGGCTGCCGTTCACTGCAAACTGTCAGCTTTTATACCGCAATCTGACTGTTTTGGAGGCCTGCGGCGTTGATACGTCCAAGCGTCCTGAAACACTGGATGAATTGCTGGAACAGTTTGCGGCCGTGCAGGAAAATGGTTATGATGTTTTGCCCAACCTGACGGCCAGCGATTGGGTAACGAGCGCGTTTGTATGCGGCAACCCGGACCTGAAGGTCGGTTGGGAGAATGGAGAAACGACGATCACGGCTGAGGCGTTGGAGCCCGGATACGAGCTGCTGAAGGAAGTTGGACAGTACTCTGCGGCTTATACGTTCCTGGACCAGGCAGCCACGGATGCGTTTACGTCTGATAAGCTGGCCTTTACTGTGCACGGCCCGTTCCTGAACCCCAACCTGGAAGCTGCCGCACAGGAAAACAGCAATTTCAAATACGACGCTATCCCGATGCCTTCTCAGGTGGCAGGAGGCCCGTACAGTGCTTCCTACGGCAACGAATGGCTGGGAGTTGTAGACAGCGGAGACCAGGGACGCAACGATGCGGCGGCCGGGTTCCTGATGTACATCACCGATACCGAGCAGATGAAGACGTTCTGCCGCGAGATGGGACGCCCTGTTATGAACAATGACGCGATGGACGAAATTGCGAACGATCCGGAGTCGCCGTGGTTGTTGAGCGTATGCAACGAGATCGTGAACAATTGCGTGAACCAGGCGGTCCCGTTCCGCTGCGACATGATGTGGGAGACAGGCTGTGCCGATTCCATGTTCGGGCTTTGGGATGGAAGCCTCACGGATGCAAAGGCGGCTGCCGAGGACTCCATTGCAATGATCAATGAAAATGCATAAACCGACTGCGTAAGCTGTGTGGGTGTGCGGCCCGGCCGCACACCCACGGTTATGGCCAGCCCGCGAGAGGCTTCTGGCGGGTTGGCCATAGCCCCGCGCCATTCGGGCGGGGCCTGGGAAGAATCAGGTGAAAAGGAGAGAGCGCCATGGCAAATACAGCCGCAAAACGTGTTACGGGGCAGGGTCGTGGGAAAACCAGAGGCAGAGCTTTCTGGCGCAAGTACGGAAAGCACTATCTGGGGCTTGCGCCGTTTGTTGTCTTTTTCGGCGTTTTTATTTTGTGGCCGATGCTTTATGGGCTGGTGATGAGCTTTTTTGATTGGTCTACCAGAACAAATGCGGAAATTTCTTTTGTCGGACTTGAGAACTTTAAAACCGTGCTCAGCGAAGGAACGCAGCAGGGAAAACGCTTTTTGACTTCACTGAAAAACCTGTCGCTTTTCGTGGTGCTGGTGGTGCCGTTGAACCTTATTTTTGCCACGGTCATTTCTCTGGTGATCAATCAGTTCCGCGGGCGCATGCACAATTTCCTGCGCGGCGCGTTTTTTATGCCGTATGTTGCACCGTTCTTTCTGGCTACGGGCGTTTGGCTGTGGCTGATGAGTGCGGACACCGGGCTGGTGGCGGTGCTTCTGGGTAAAATGGGAATTGGCGAAGGCGTTACCTGGCGCCTGACGCCGGGGTATTTTACGGCGCTTCTGATTATCATTGACCTCTGGCGCGCCATCGGTTTCAACATGATCATCCTGACCGCCGGCATGAAAAATATTCCTAACGATCTGTACGAAGCGTCAACAATCGATGGTGCGAGTACATTCCAGCAGTGGATCCATATCACCATCCCAATGCTGGAGCCGGTGCTGTTTTTTGTGGTCGTGAATTGCTTCATCGGGGCGATCCAGACCTATGACATCCCGTGGGTGCTTTCCAACTCCAGCGCCGTGGGCGTGATCGGCGGCAAGAATGCGTTTGCCAGCTATCCGGTCATGGAGATCGTGGGCAACGTATATTCGGGCAAAGCGGGCAATTTGGGGCGTGCATGTGCAGAAGGCTTTGTGCTGATGCTTATTATTTTCGCCATTACGCTGCTCCAGATCGTTTACCGCAATTGTAAGAACAAGGACAATTGAAGGGGGCGGTATTATGATGAAGCAAACTTCTCCGGCGGCAAAGATATTCAGCTGGATATTTGCACTTTTCTGGCTGGTCGTGTGCCTGCTGCCCTTTACGCAGCTGATCAGCGTGACATTTTCGACTGCGGACAGAGGGATCGTTTCTACATTTTATCCCAATTCGCTGTCCAGCGGCATCGAAAACATCAAACAGGCATTGCTGCAAACCAATATGTCACCGTCAACTCTCCAGACGCTTATCTATGTGAGCGTGACCATCGTCGGCATGCTGATCGTGTCCTCTCTGGCGGCGTATGAGCTGGCGTGCTTTAAATTTCCGGGGCGTGATGTGATCTTTATGCTTATTTTGTCGAGCATGATGCTTCCGATGATCACTTACATCATCCCCCTTTACCGATTTGTGTATAACCTGGGTTGGAGCGATACATTGATCGGCCTCGCAATTCCGTCCATTCCGTCCGCATTTGCGGTATTCATCATCAGACAGTTTCTGGAGAGCATGCCGCATGAACTGATAGAAGCCGGCGAGATAGACGGCGCAGGGCATTTGAAAATATTTCTGCGTGTGGTATTGCCGCTGATGGCCACGCCGCTGCTGACGGTGACGGTCATACAGTTTATGCAGGTGTGGGGTTCCTTTTTGTGGCCGACATTGGTGGCGGGAACCAAATGGAAGCCCGTCAGCGTCTTGGTGGCCGGTCTTCTGGGGGATGGTTCCTGGATTGAAGGCCGCGTAAAAATCGCTGCGATGCTGCTCAGCGGTATTCCGCCGGTAGCCGTATATCTTTTGTTCCAAAAATATATTGTTGAAGGCATCGCCACATCAGGCCTGAAGGGATGAGCCGCTGCCGGAAGACTTTGAAAAGGAGAAATGATTTCATGGGGAACAGTATGTATCATTACTGGAAAAGCCAACCCGAGGTGCTCCGGCAGATTCTTGAGCAAAGAAAATCACAGACAGAAGAATTTGTGAAGCTGTTTTGTGCGGTGAACCCGGATAAACTGTATCTGATCGGCAGCGGCACTTCGCTGAATGCGGAGCGTGCCGCCGCAGGATATATGGAGACAATATTGGATGTGGACGTATGCGCGGTACCCTCTTCACGCATCCCGCAGCTGCGGGGCGAACGGCCCATGGTGGTGTTTATCTCGCAGGGGGGCTCGTCGACCAACACGCTGCAGGCGATGGAACGGCTTGCCGACTACCCGTCCATCAGTATCACAGGGGAGGCGGAATGTGAGATCCGGCGGCGCAGCAGCCATCATATGCTCATCGGCTGCGGAGAAGAGCTCGCAGGCCCCAAGACGGTAGGATATACAGCGTCGGTGCTTTGTTTTTACATATGCGCGCTGGAGGCCGCTTTGGCTGCCGGGACGATCGGGCCGGATAAATACGATGCGGAGATCGGTGTGCTGGACCTTGCTGTGAACCAGATGGAAGAAAATATCCGGCGCACGGAAGCATGGTTCCGGCGGAATCAGGATGAACTGGTGCAGATTCGCAAATATGTCCTGGTCGGGTGCGGCAGTGCGTTTGCAGCCGCCACAGAGGGATGCCTGAAAATTCTGGAGACGATCAAGGTGCCGTCCATGAGCTTTGAATTCGAAGAGTATCTGCATGGGCCGATCATTCTGACAGACCGGGAACTGGGCGGGGTGTTCTATATCAGTGACGCGCCCGGAGAACGGGAGCGCATGATGGAGCTGGCGCGCTGCCATGCCCATTTTTCGCCCTATGCCTATATGGTCACCACGGATGAGTCGATCCAGGGGGCGAAAGTGCTGCATGCTCTGCGCACTGGCCATGACCACACGCAGATTTTTGAAGCGGTACTGCTCCCTCAGCTTTTGGCGGCACGGGTACCGGAGCTGCTGGGGTTGGCTGAGGGGTCGCCGGCATATGATCTGTATACGAAAAACTGTCCCACCAAATACAATAACGGAAGATAAAGGCAGGGCAAGATGATATGAAATATATCTTAGGCATAGACAGCGGCGGTACCAAATATCTTGTCCGGGCCTGTACCCCGGAGGGCGGCGTGGTCGCGGAGTACGTCGGGCCTCCGGCGCCGCATTACCGCCTGGAACGTGAAGAAGTGATCAAACGGGTCAATGCAAATATTGATGCATGCCTGGCCAAATTCGGAGGTTCCCGCAAAGAATGCGTTTATCTTGTGTGCGGGACGACAGGCTTGGATACGGACCGGGACCAGCAGGCGGTGGATGACATTTACAAAGGCCTTTCCGGCTTTGTGTGTCCGGTATTGTGTGTAAATGACGCGCAGGTGGCGCAATTTGCCGTCACCGGGGGAGTGGGCGCAGTCGTTATTGCCGGCACCGGTTCCATTGCGTTCGGCTACAATGAAAAAGGGCAGACGGCACGGTGCGGCGGCTGGCCTCCCTGCATCTTCGGCGACGAAGGATCGGGAAGCTGGATCAGCATGCGCGCACTGAATCATCTGAGCCTTTTGATGGACGGCAGGGCCCGGCCGTCCATCCTCAGCAGGATGCTCAACGAGGTGCTGCATTTGGAGCGCAAGGAAGATCTGATTGGCGTGTGCATCGATATTGAACATATGTGCTGGAAAAATCCGGGCCTCGCAAGGGTCGTGGACCAGGCGGCCGAGCAGGGCGATCCCTATGCGGTTGAAATACTCAAAGAGGCGGCGCGTCACACTTTTTCGCTGGGAGATGCGGTTGTACAGCAATTGCATTTTGCAGAGCGGCCGGTATTCCGAGTGGGAGCCTGGGGCAGTGCGATCGTGAAAAGCAAGCTTCATTTTCAGTTTTTTCAAGAGCTGTTTACGGAGAAATATGACAATGTTGAGGTGCTCATTGCCCGGGAAGATGCCGCGATGGGAGCGTGCAGGATCGCCCAGGCGCGATTGAAGGACGCAGAATGATCAGCCGAGGCCCCGGTGCGGCGCGTCCAGCGCGGCCGGGGCCTTTTTACAGGCTGCCCTGTGTATGAAACAATGGAAGAGAGGGGCATTTTGGACATGAAAAGAAGGATCATTGATTTCCACACGCATCTGGGGGATATTTTTCACGACAGCAGAAACATCGTATTCCATCCGCAGCTTCATTTCCCCCCCTATCCGGACCCGTTTGAGGATTTGGCGCGGGATCATTACAGCCGCGCGCTGGTTACGGAAAACCAGAAGGAACAGAATATCCTGATCGATGCCGGTCAACTGAGGACATGGGAATACGGAAGCCTGGAGGCGACACAAAAGGCGCTGGATGAAAACCATATCGATTATGCGGTGTCGCTGCCCGTTATGCCGAATTCCAGCTTCGAAGAAGCGCTGGCCGCCTCAAAGCTGGAGCCGAGGCTGCTCCCGTTTACAAGTGCGGACTTCCGCCTTCCCATCCCGGAAATGAAGGCCAAGCTGAAAAGGGATATCATAAGGGGCGCAAAAGGGTTAAAGCTGCATCCCATTCTGCAAAATGTGCCTCTCACGGACGAACGCACTTACGCAGCCGTAGAGGTGTTTGGAGAAATGGGCCTGCCGATCACTTCACATTGCGGGATCAATGATTATTATAAGCCGGGAAGTAAATATCAGCCTCTGGCGCCAAAGGAATATGGAGAGCTGCATTATATGCTCGCGTTGATCGAGCGGTATCCGGATTACATCCTTATTCCCGCGCATGCCGGAGGAGATTGCGGCTGGGAGTACGAGGAGCTGGCGCAGGCTGTTCACAAGCACGGCTGGAAAAATGTGTATACAGACACATCGTTTAAAAACGCAAAGGTCATGCGGGAACTGGCCAGATTGTTTGGCGAAGATAAGCTGTTGTTTGCAACCGATTATCCCTTCGACGGGATCACACAGTCTGTTGCAGCCTGTGAAGAGGCTTTTGCGGACGATCCTGTTCTTGCGGACAAGGTGTTTTACGGAAATGCAGCGAAGCTGCTTCATTTATGAGGAAAGGCGGATGTAAAATGGAATTTACATTGCTGCAGGAAGCCCGGATACTGTATGGCGCAGGGAAGGTACAGGAAACAGGGGCGCTGCTGCGCCGGCTCGGCGTGGACAAGGCGCTGGTAGTCTGCGACGAAGGCGTGAAAAAGGCGGGTATTGTGGAGCGCGTAACAAACAGCCTGACACAGGCACAGGTGGAGTTCGCACTTTTTGATAAAGTACAGGCAGACCCGCCCAGCGAAGTCGTGGACGAGGGTGCGGCTTTCTGCAGGGCGGAACGGTGCGGCGCTGTAATAGCAGTGGGCGGGGGAAGCAGCATCGATACGGCAAAGGGGATCAATTTGCTGCGCTGCAATCCGGGGAAAATCATGGATTACGCCGGGCAGAAAAATGAAATGAAAAAAGCGGGCGGCCTTGTGGCGGTTCCCACGACGGCGGGTACCGGGAGCGAATTGTCGGACGGCCTGGTCATCACCAGCCCCGAACACGTCAAATGCCCGATCCTGGCAACGAACGCGATGGCGGAGTATATTGTTTTGGATCCTTTGCTTACGGTGGGGCTGCCAGCAGGGCTTACGGCGTCCACGGGAATGGATGTTTTGGCACACTCCGTGGAATCCTACACATCAACGGCGGCGTCTGTCCCGACAGACCAGATCAGCGAGGGAAATATTCGTTCGGTCATACAATGGCTGCCTCTGGCGGTGTCATATCCGGACGCGGTAAAACCGCGGGAACATATGGCCGTGGCCAGTATGCTGGGAGGCTGGATGCTCCGGTACGGGCATACGCACGCAGGGCACTCCGTGGCGCATATACTGGGCGCACGGTGCGGCATTCCGCACGGATATGCATGTGCCTATGCGCTTCCATGGGTTCTGGAATTCAATGCCCCGGCTCTCCCGGAAAAAACGGCCGCGGTGGGGCGGATGTTCGGATGTTCATTTACAGGCGCCGAAACACCACAGCAGGCCGGCATGGCCGTCCGCCAGGCTGTCATAGCCTTCAGAGATGAAACGCTGCGTCTGCGCCCGATTTCGGGCTTTGCCGAACGGCCGGATGACGGTATGCTGGATCGGATGGCGGCGGAAATTGAAATGGAATTGTTCCAGGCGTTTAATCCCCGCAGGATGAAAAAGGAAGATGCACGGATAATATTGGAAAATATATTTTCATAGACAAAGGCAACAACAGCAGCAGCCGCGTCCATCTGCCCCATGGATGCGGCTGCTGCTGTTGTTTTATGTCTCCGAGATCGTCAGATGGAGGACGGTATCCGTTTCATCCGGCAGGGGGAGCGTTTCGTTGGCCTGCGCTGCCAGGCTGAGAAACGCAGTTTGGGGATAATTCTGCACGGCCCAGCCGCTTGTCAGGATGTCCGCCTCTGCGCCGGTTGCGAGCACGCGTGCGGAGCGGATGGCGGCGGGCGAAAGCCCTGTGAGCGCCAGCGGCCCCACGGGCTGCTCCATGACGTGGAGATAAAGGTTTTTGCCGCGGGCGGTGGCGCGGCAGCCGAACGCGGCGACGGGAATGGCGCTGGCGCCGCATCCGTAAATGCTGTCGGCGTTCAGGCGCATCCATTCGCCGATCTCGCACAGAATGCGGCGGGACTGCGGCGGGATATTGCCGCGGGCGTCCGGCCCGACGTTCAGCAGGTAATTGCCCCCCTTTGAGACGCATTCCACCAGCTGGCGGATGCAGGTGCGCGCCGTTTTGAAGCACCGGTCCGCGGCCGTGTACCCGAAGCTGTTGTTCATGGTCTGACACGCCTCCCAGCAGACCGGCGTCCCGTCCGGGCGGCACAGGGGCGCGGGCGGCAGGATCTGCTCGGGGGTGGCGAAGTCTCCCGCCCAGGGCGTGGGCGCGCCGGAGAGCAGGCTTCCCAGCGAGCCGCCGCTCGCCTCCAGCCGGCTGTTGAGCAGGATGCCGGGCTGCAGCGTGCGCACCATCTCTACAAGTTCTCCGGCACGCCAGTCCTCGCCACAGTGTCCGTCGTAGGAAAAATCGAACCAGAGCAGGTCCAGCTTTCCGTAGTTGGTGCAAAGCTCCCGGACCTGTGCGTGCATATAGTCGAGATAACGGCTGAAATCACAGCGCTCCTCCCGGCGGACGTCCGTCCCGCGCATGGGGTGGAAGGGGTCGTTGTAAGCGGGATAGTCGGGATGGTGCCAGTCAACCAGGGAATAATACAGCCCCACACGAAGCCCCTCGGCGCGGAAGGCGTCGACGTATTCCCGCACCAGGTCGCGCCCGGCGGGGGTGTTTGTGGCTTTGTAATCGGTATAGGCGGAATCAAACAGGCAAAATCCTTCGTGATGCTTTGCTGTGAGCACGGCGTATTTCATACCTGCCTGTCTGGCCATGCGCGCCCATGCGCGCGGATCGTAATCAACGGGGTCGAATGTGCGGAGATATTCTTCGTAGCGCTCGGGCGGGACGCGGCCGATGCTGGCATACCATTCCCCCTTGGCGGGAACGGCGTAAAGCCCCCAGTGGATGAACATGCCGAAACGTGCGTCGCAAAACCATTGTATGTCAGCCATTCCGAGCGACCTCCTCCAGCAGACGAAACAGCCGCAGGCGCGCGGCCGCCACCGCCGCTCCGCTGCGGGCATAGCTGCGGAACGTTGTGCATACGGTGCGGATCAGTGCGTCGGCCTCGCCGGGGGCGGCGTCCACAGCCTGCATGAGCAGCTCGTAGTCCTCGGCGCCGGCGCGCTGGGCCTCGAAGCGCATGCTGCGCCACGGCCTGCCGTCCTTGCCGGGATAGACGATATGCGCGTCCCCGGCGGGCAGCAGCGCGCCCTTATGGGGGCAGCAGGCGCTGTGCCAGATATCGTCCCCGATGTAGTAATTGAAACCCCAGTGCAGGAATCCGGACAGCCGGTAAAGAGCGCCCATCCACAGCACGGTACGGCTCACGGCAAGCGGCAGATCCATGCTGCGGTTCATGGCCGGCCCCGCCGGGAAGGCGCAGGTGTAGAACCACATTTCTTCGCCTGCGGCCTGCAGGGCCGTATATTCCTCCCGCCATTTTTCATAGGTGTCCTGCTTGGGTACCCAGATGTCGACGCCGCCGCCCAGGTTCGTTGTTTCCACCGCGTCGAGAATGGGCACGCCGGGCAGGAATTTGCGGCATATGGCGGCGAGTACACGGTAAGTTTTGTCGTTGTGCGTCTGCGGCTCGTCGGCCAGCGCCTGCGTTATGCGGCCCTGCCAGCCGTTGGCACGGATGACCTGGGCCCACTGGGAAAAATACAGGCGCAGCTGCAGATATCCCTGCGGAGTGCTCACGCCGGTGGTGCTGTCCCAGTTGGGGTAATACTCGCTGTCGTCCCATTCGTGCCAGTGGGCCACATGCCCGCCGCACAGAAAGGCGGCGCCCTCTTCCAGGGCGATGCGGCCGGCCTGCTGCGCAAAAGAAAAATCGAACCCGGCCGGCGCGCCGTCCCGATACACCGCTTCGCCCGGCGGCAGCAGGATATGCGTGCAGCGCATGTCGAGCTGTGCCCGGACATAGCTTCGGAACGCCTGCCAGTAGTCCGCCCCGCCTCGGACAAGCCCGTGCTGCCGGACGGGGCCGTCGTAATCAAAAAAATTGAGCATGCTCAGGCGCGCCTGTGCAGGCGGCGGGACCACCGGCGCATGCACGGTGCAGCGGACGGAAAGCTCCGCCTTGTCCGCACCCACTGTAACGGTGAGCGTGCCGGAATATTCCTCGGGCGTTTCATCCGCGGCAGCCTCTGCACAGAGATAAAGCGCAAGCCGTGTTCCGTCCGGCGTTTCCGGTTCCGTCAAAGGCTTCAGCGCGTCAAAGACCTCGAAGGGGGCTTTGCGCGTGACGAATTCCCGGCAGCTTTCGTAGTCGGTCGTCGTCATCAGCGTGGGCGAGGTGTTTTCGTTTACGCCTACCGGGAGCAGACGGTACAGCCGCACCGCAGGCCCGCGGCCGCCGTCCCAGCGGAGCACGGCGGAAAGCGTTCCGGAGAGTATGCCGCCCAGAAGCTGGGCGCCGTCGTGGCCGCCGCGCGGCAGATGCAGGCTGATGCCGGACAGCGCGCTGTGCGCGGAATCGGGATACAGCCATTCGGCATCGCTGAAAACGGAAAAATGCATGTACCTACCCCTCCTGCGGTTGTTCTTCCGGCTCAATGGCCGGGATATAAACTGTGACTGTGGTGCCCTTGCCCGGCCGGCTGACGCAGGACAACCCGAACGGTTCGCCGTAGGCCAGGCGCAGCCTGTCCTGAATGTTGCGCACGCCGTATCCGCCGGGAGTGGCTGTGATCTGGCCCGGCGCGGCAGGGGAAAAGTTGGAGAGCAGGGTGGCTTCATCCATCCCCACGCCGTCGTCCTCGATGGTGATGCGGATGCCGTCCGGTTCACGGCGCACCGCCACGGCGAGGCGCCCGCATTTTGACGGCTTTTCAAAGATACCGTGGATGATTGCGTTTTCAATCAGCGGCTGCAGCACGATTTTGATGATCCGGCATTGGGCGGCGGCAGGGTCAAGCGCCCACCGGACAGAGACGCGGTTTTCGAACCGCAGATTCTGGATTTCCACATAAAGCTGCGCGTGCTTGAGCTCATCGGACAGGGGGATCACTTCGCGCCCCTTGCTGAGAGAGAGCCGGTAAAAACGGCCCAGCGCGTTCACCATACGGCTGATTTCGGGCACGTTGCGGCTGATGGCGGTGCAGTTGATCAAATCCAGAGAATTGTACAGGAAATGTGGGTTGATCTGGGCCTGAAGTGCTTTCAGCTCAAGGTTTTTGATTTGGCGTCCATATTCCACCCGCTCTTCCATCAGCGTGTCCACGCGGTCCATCATCTGATTGAAGCCGTCCATCATCTGAGCAATCTCATCGTTGCCCGACGGCTCCAGCCGCACGGTGACGTTGCCTTTTTCCACAGCCTGCATCGTGCCGGTAAGCTGAGATATCCGCTTTAATGTGGACTGGCTGGTGAGATATGCCAGCAGATAGGCCGCCAGGGCGACGGCTATGACAATAACGAGCATTTCAATGCTCAGCTCATGGCTCAGGCGGAAAACGTCACGGTAGGGCAGGATGCTGGCGATGCGCCAGCCCGACGGGCCGATGCCCTTGGACTGCACATAGTAATCTGTGCCGTTGGCCTGTATGGTCGTCCATGCGCCCGCGCAGGAACCGTGCAGCTGCTCCACCAGCGTGTCCAGACGGGAGAGAGGAATGTCCGGATCGGACGCGAGCAGGACCTCGTCCCCGCGCAAAAGCAGCAAAAGACCGTTTTCGGTGATGGAGGTGCCGCTCACCAGCTCCTGTACCCGGCGGGCGTCGATATCCGCGCGGAGGATCGCCAGCGGCTCCTTTACGCTGCGCGGATTGTATACCATCTGTATGGAGGAAAAGCACGGCTGCCCGGTTTCGGAAGATTCCCCAAGGTCGGCCGGGGCACACCACAGCCGTCGGCGGCCCTGCGCGGCGGCCTGATACCAGCCGCTCTGCTCTATCCGGCTGATCTGGACGATATTTGTCCTGGTGTTGGAGTAGGGGTAATCGTTTCCGACATAAAGCCGGATGCGGTCCACACCGGACAGCACACGCAGGTGCTCGAAGGTGGTGGCAAGCTGGTCGGAATCCTCCAGACGGCGGATATATGTAAAGTCGCGCGGATCGTTGGAGGCCATCGTATAGATTAGGGAATCTGTGGACAGGATGTCGATGACACCGTCCAGCCGGCCCAGAAGATGCTCCAGAGACAGGCAGGTATCGTCAAAGGCATTCTGCGCGGCCGAGAAGGTCTGCTCCTGGATAACGCTTTTCACGCGAAGATAGGCATAGAGGGAAAACATCCCCAGCGGGATGACGATAAGCAGGAAATAAATACAGAGCAGCTTGCTGCGCAGCTTTCCGCAGGAGGTGGACCACTGCAGCCACCGCAGGAGACTATTCTTCATATGAATGCCTCCCCCTGTACTCCCTGGGCGAAAGCCCCACCTCCCGAGTGAACAGCTTGACAAAATATTTTCCGTCCCCGTAGCCCACGGCGTTGGCTATCTCGTAAAGCCTGCGGCTGGTTCCCGCAAGAAGCTCCTTCGCATGGTGCAGGCGTATTTCCGTTAAACGCTGGTTGACCGTTTTGCCGCAGCTTTTTTTGTATGCGGCGCACAGGTATGAGTTGGTGAACCCAAGCTCCCCGGCGATGCTCTGGACGGTGAGACCGCAGTTGCGGTAATGGGCCTCGATGTAATTTTCCACCCGAACAGCGATATCGGGACAGGAGGGATTCAAAGCGGAAAAATAGTCCTGCGCGGTCCGGCGCAGAATGTCCCACAGGCCGGCAAGCGTTTCCTGCCGTACCGCGGTGTACAGCAAAAAATCCGTCCGCTCGGTGACGGCCCGGACATTGTGGCTCTCGGCCGCATGCAGAAACAGAAAGATGATCTGGCAGTACAGGTGGCGCAGATATTCGGGGGACGTGCCCTCGCACCGGTTGATCTCTGCGTACATCCTGCCCAGCGCGGCGAGCGTTTCCTCTCCGCGGTTGCTCCGAATCAGCTTTTCCAGCTGGCTGAGCGCGCTTTTCCCGCAGGAAAACACCGTCTGGTTCATAGGCCTTTCCGGGGAATGCCCGCCGTGGAAAAACAGCTCCTCCTCCGTGGGCTGCGCATGGCGCAGCAACTCCGCCGTTACCTCCCGCAGCGCGGCAGTGATCTCGCTCAGATCCAGCGGCTTTTCTACATAGCAGGCGGCCCTCAGCCGGATGGCGCCCTTCAGGTATTCCTTGTCGGAATAGCCGCTCAGAAAAATGAACTGGCACGCGGGCAAAAATTCCCGCACGGCGGCCGCCATTTCCAGCCCGTTGCGCCGCGGCATTTTGATGTCGCTGATGATGATCTCGGGGCGGAACCTGCGCGCCTGCTCCACGGCTTCCTCGCCGTCGGTGGCCAGATGTACCTGCGTTACGGAAAGTTCCTCCCACGGGATATGCTCTTTCAAAACGGTGCGCGGCATCGCCTCGTCGTCGGCAATCAGAACGGTAAAGCTCATGGCATTCATCTCCTGCCCGGATTTGTTGTCTCAATAATATATAAAATGCGACAACTATTCAAGTGAATTTAGTTCAAAAAATAAAAAACAGGCCAAACAACATAATTTTGCCCTCCTTTCAAAATTTTGTCCCGTTGTTTTTGGATGGCGGCTTTGTTAGGATAAGAACAGCGAAACCGGGCGCCGCAGGACGCACGAAGGAGGAGACGCGATGAAGAAAAAAGGAAGCCCGCTGCTGCGTGACCTGCGGGAGAACCGCACAAAGTGGCTCATGCTTGTGCCGGCTGCGGTGGTGGTGATCCTGATGTGCTACATTCCCATGAGCGGGATCGTACTCGCCTTCAAGGCGTACAATTATCACGATGGCATTTTCGGCAGCCCGTGGGTCGGGCTTGAAAACTTCCGGTATTTTTTTCAGTCGGGAAAGGCGTGGACGACGACGCGGAATACGGTGCTTTACAATATCGCGTTTTTGTGCGTCAATACATTTTTGCAGATCGTGTGCGCCGTGCTGCTCAGCGAGCTGGCGGGGAAATATTTCAAACGCATCACGCAGTCGGTGATGTTTCTGCCGTACTTCATCTCCTGGGTGGTCGTGGGCGCATTCATCTACAATATGTTCAATTTTGAGTTCGGCGCGGTGAACAGCTTTCTGCGCTCGGTGGGGCTGGCGCCCGTGGACGTATACTCCAATAAAAACGCATGGCCGGTTATACTCATCGTGGTGAGCGCTTTCAAAAATGTGGGCTACGGCACAGTGATGTATCTGGCGAGCATCGTCAACATCGACGGCCAGCTGTTCGAGGCGGCAGACCTTGACGGCGCCACCATGTGGCAGAAGATATGGCATATCACGCTGCCGTGCATCCGCCCCACCATTGCGATCCTGTTCCTGATGGCAATCGGCACGATCATGAAGGGCGACTTCCAGATGTTCTGGCAGGTGACCGGAAACAACCCAATGGTGCTGGAGGTCACGGACGTGATCGATACTTATGTAACGCGCTCGCTGCTGGACCTGCAGGAATTCGGCATGACAAGCGCCGCGGGGCTTTACCAGTCCGGCCTGTCGTTCGTGCTGGTGCTGCTTGCAAACTACACGGTAAAGAAAGTGGAGCCGGATTATGCGCTGTTCTGAGGCGGCGCCTGCCGGAAAAAAGGAGGCTTTGCCCATGGCGGGCGCAAAAAAACGCGCAAAAAAACCGGTCGGCCGGGACCGTGTTTTGTTCAACATACTTTCCTATGCGGTGCTCACGGCGCTTTCGGCGGCATGCCTGCTGCCGTTCCTGCTGGTGCTCAGCGGCTCCGTGTCCGAGCAGTATTCCATCCAGCTGCACGGCTACCGGCTCTTCCCGGAAACCATCTCGCTGGACGCATACAAAATGCTGTTCCGCATTCCGCAAGAGCTGCTGCGGGCCTATGGCGTTACGATTTTTGTGACGGCCGTGGGAACCGTCCTGGGGCTCTGGCTCACCAGCATGGCGGCGTACGTGCTGTCCAGCCGCGATTTCAGGTACCGCTACCAGGTGTCGTTTTTCTTTTACTTCACCTCTATTTTCGGCGGAGGATTGGTGCCGTGGTACATTTTTAATACGAAATACCTGCATTTTCACAACAGCGTCATCGCGCTGATCCTGCCCATTCTTATCAATGTGACATATCTGTTGATTTTGAAAAGCTACATGACGAGCATCCCGGAGGCGCTGTATGAATCGGCAAAGCTGGATGGCGCGGGGGATTTTACCATCTACTTCCGCATTGCGCTGCCCCTGTGCAAGGCGGGGCTGGCCACCGTGGGGCTTTTCATCGCGCTGAATTACTGGAACGACTGGTACAACGCGATGCTGTTTCTGGACGAGGGCAGCCGGAACCTGTACCCGCTGCAATACTTCCTGAACAATATCCTGACCAAGGCGCAGGCGATGAACGCCGCCGCCGCGCGCAGCGGCATCCCCGCCAGCGACGTGCCCAGCGAACCGATGAAGCTGGCGATGACGGTGGTCGCCACAGGCCCGATCATCCTTTTGTATCCGTTCCTGCAAAAATATTTCGTCAAGGGCGTTACCATCGGAGCGGTAAAGGGATAACGGGTGGAACCGAAAAAATTCGCAAGAATTTTGAATAAAAAAGGGAGGAACGATCTATGAGAAAGAAAACACGTTTTTGCGCATTTCTGGCGGCGCTGACGATGGGGCTCGGCATCCTGAGCGGCTGCACGGGCGCGCCCGCGTCCAGCGCGCCGGCACAGGCGGCTTCCGTCTCCGCGCCGGCGTCCGGCGCGCAGGCGGGAAAGCCGGACACGTCCGAGGCCGTCACCCTGACGATGTACCTGATCGGGGACCGTCCGGTGGACAACGACGAGGTGTTCGCAAAGATCAATGAAAAGCTGAAAGCGGAGATCAACGCCACAATCGACGTCAAGTTCATGAGCTGGGGCGAATATGAGCAGAAATACCCGCTGATCTTTGCGTCCGGCGAGGATTGGGACATCATTTATACGGCGGACTGGTGCTTCTACAACGCGCAGGCTACAAAGCAGGGCTTCTGGGAGATCACGCAAGAAGCGCTGGAGACCTATGCGCCCATGACGGCCGGCAGCATGTATCCCGAAGCGTGGGAACAGGCGAAGGTGGACGGCAGGGTGTACATGTTGCCTATGAATTACAAGGAGATTACCTCCTATGTATATCTGGTGCGCGGCGACCTGATGGACAAATACGATATCAAATCCGTTGCGTCCCTGGACGAGGCGGAGGCTTACATGGACGCCATCGTGGCCAATGAGCCCACGCTCATCCCGCTGGACGTCGGTTCGGACTACGATAAGCTGTTCGTGTTCGACCGTATGTGGCAGAAAGCGAACTGGGAATCCGAGGAAAAGGTAACAGGCGTCGGGTCGTGGCAGGCGATGGCCAGCGTCAGCGAGCTGGACGACGGCGCGGCGGTAAAGGGCAACTTTGACCAGCCGGAATTCCAGGGCGTCATCGAGCGCCTTAAGGATTGGAAGGACCGCGGTTTCTGGAGCAAGAACGCGGTGGTGAACACGCAGAACAACACCGAGAGCTTCCAGGCGGGAAAATCGGCGCTGGCGCTGTGCAACGTAAATACGGCCAAAAGTATCTATGCGCAGATGACGGCCGAGCACCCGGAATGGGACGTGCGTGTGTTCGACGCGCAGGAGGATGTTCCCCCGGTCCTGAACTCTTATCTGGCCAACGGCATGAGCATCTTCTCCAAATCCCGCAACCCCGAGCGTGCGCTGATGGCGCTGGATTACCTGCGCAACGACGCGGAGATCAACAACCTGTTCTGCTACGGCATCGAGGGAAAGCACTGGGAGGCCTCGGGCGAGCACGGCCTGGTGTCTCTTCCGGACAGCACGAATTACGCCTATGACAGCAACTGCAACTGGGGCGTGCGAAACGATGCGTACTGGCGCGTTGTGGAGGGAGGCATTCCCAACTTTGAAGAGATGAATGAGGTTTGGAAGGAAAACGCCCGCAGCGGGCGCTACCAGACGTTTGTGTTTGACGACAGCAACGTGAAAAACGAAATCGCGGCCATCACTGAAATATTCAACACCGATTACAAGCTGCTGGGCCTGGGCTTTACCGACGACCCGGCCGGCGACATCGCAAAGCTCAAGGAAAAGATGGCGGCGGCAGGCGCGGAAAAGGTGTATGCGGAGATGCAAAAACAGGCGCAGGCTTTTAATAAGGCCAACGGCGGCTGACGAAAAAATACTGCCGGGCAGCGGGGGCGGGGCAAAGGCTCCGCCCCCGCTGCCGTTTGTTTGGTAGGCGGCCCGGCGCTGCGCCGGGCCGAAAAGATGATAAAACAGAAATCAAGGAGGCCGCTATGAAACGGAAAAAACGAATTATCCGCATGCTTGCCGCTGTTCTGGCGGCGTCGGTCCTGGGCAGCTGGGGCGTTCCCGCCCGGGCGGCGGGGCCGGCGCAGGTCATCGTTACCGTGGACGGAGCGGACGTGACGCCCCTGGCCGGCGCGCGCAGGGTGGGCACCAATATCGAAATGTCCATGATCAGCGACGCCATGTGGCAGGCGAACGGAAACTGGATGGAACAGAGCTTTTTTGCAGGCGAGCTGGATATGATGCGCTGGGGGTATGACGCCTGGGCCTTTGACTGGGAACAGGAAACGCCCCTTTCGGAGAACCGGTACTGGGGCGGGCTGAACAGCCGCGACGCGGCCGGGAGCTTCGGCCTGCGGGAGTTCATCCGCTTTTGCAAGCAGCAGGACATCGTGCCCTTCGTCATGATACCCATTGAATCGCTGGACGCCTTCGGCGGACAGGCCGGCCTGGAAAAGGTAAAGGCGCTGACGGCGTCGATGGCGCAGTACATTGCGCAGGAAGGGATAGAGCTGTGCTACTTCGACATGGGGAACGAGCCCTGGAACAACGGCGCGGGCGGCGTTGCCAACGCCAGGTATCTGGGCAGCCTTTTCCCGGAGTTCCAGCAAATCGTCAAGGCGGCAAACCCCAATTACAGCCTGGTGCTGCAGCGGGCGCCGGAAAATATTTTGTGGAACAGCTGGAACAGCGCGCTCGTCTCGGCGGCGCAGGGGGCGTTCGACGCATATGACGACCACCGCTATGCGTTCTACGGCTGGAACAAGTATTTTGACAAGAACAGCGACGCGCTGCTGGAGCCGGGGACGCCCATCGAGGGGAAAGAGGGCATTCTGGGCGAATGCAACATCGGCTGGACGCCGGTTCAGGACGATTGGAACGCGGGACATGTGCGGGACATGGGCGGCAGCATGGCGCTGCTGAACGCGATGCTGGAGATGATCGGGGACGGCAGGTACTCCCGCATCGTTACCTGGCCTTCGCATTATCCCAGCAAAGCGTCTATTTCGGGCTGTCCGGAAAACGCGTTCGGCTGGTTCGACCTGGACCAGTGGTATCTGGAGGGAAAGACTGTGCGCCTGACGGGCCCGGCGGCCGCGCACAGGATCGTCAACCAGAATGTTCTGGAAAACCGGCTGGGCGCGTCCAGCAGCGCGGAGAAGGTGCGGGTCTACGCATATTGCAACGCGGCGCAGACAGACCTGCGCGTGATCGTGCTGAACAAATGGGACGCCACACAGCTTACGCTGAACGTACCGGAGCAGATGGACTGCGTAAGCGCGATGGTGCTGAGCGGGGAAAGCGTATGGGACACGGCGCCGGAGTACCGCAGCCTCTTCGCCGGCTGCGAAGCCGTGACGGGCGGAAGCTATACGGGCGGCATACCGGGAGAGAGCGTTGTGGTGTACACGTTCAGCTCCGGCGCGCCGGGGAAAGCGCCCGGGCAGCCGGAATTGCTGAGCCCCGGGAACGGCGCCGGCGGCGCGGGGACGGCACAGGCGTTTGCGTGGACGCCCGTGGACGGCGGGCGAAACTACCGCCTTACCGTATCGCCCAACGCAGACCTTTCCGCACCCGCGATCGATACATACACAGGCATGGCGTGCCGCTACCAGGCCGCGCGGGAGCTTGAAGCGGGAACGACGTATTACTGGCGGGTAACGGCGGAAAACCAGGCCGGTTCCGCGGCGAGCGGGACGGCCTGCTTCACAACGCAGGAAGCGCCGGGGGGCGGGACGGTAACACTGAACAACGACTCGCCCTATTTGTCTTACAGCGCCAACTGGAACCAGCAGGCGTCGGCGGGCAGCTACCGGAACGACGATGCGTCCTGTAAAGAAAAAGACGGCTTTGTGGAATTCACCTTTACAGGCACCGGGGCGAAGCTTTACGGGCTTCGGGGAAACTGGTGCGGCATGGCGGACGCACAGGTGGACTTTGGGGCGCCCGTGCGCATCGACGCCTATGCCGGTACAACGCAGGAGCAGGCGCTTTTGTTTGACACCGGTGAGCTGCCTTATGGGGAACACACGGTGACGCTCACAGTCGCGGGAGAAAAAAACGAAGCGTCCTCCGATACGTGGATCGAATTCGACAAGGTTGAATTGTCGGACAGCCAAAACGGCGCGCCCGTTATAAATAAGGTCGTCTGGAACGACGAAAACCCGAATCTGAAAAAGTTTTCCGTCTGGAAGCACCAGTCGGTCCCGGGCAGTTATCACGACGACGACAGCTCCAGCAATACCTGGAAAGCGCACATCGAATTCAGCTTCGAGGGAAGCAATGCGGTGATCTACGGCCTCAAGGGGCCGTGGTGCGGCCGGGCGCAGATAACGGTGGACGGCGCAGCGGCTGCGGATATCGACGCCTATGCTCCGGAAATGATGCTGCAGCAGGTTCTGTACGATACAGGCACGCTGGAGCCCGGTACACATACGGTGCGCATTACGGTAAAGGCGGAAAAGTCGCCGGAGTCCAGCGGGCGCTGGGTGGAGATCGACCGGGTGGTCTGGCAGTAAGCGGCGCGCAGAGAAAGGGAAGGCTGATGGGAATGGAAACGATCAACGCCGCAGATTGGGGCGTCCTGCCAGGGGACGACGTTTCCCTGGCGGCGCGCCTCGGGGCGCTGCTGTCCACGCTCCGAGAAAGGCCCGGCGTCCGCCTCCGCATGGAGCCGGGGATATATCACTTTTACCCGCAGGGCCTGCCGCTGCACCGGTGGAACATCTCGAACCACGATGCGTGCGGCGGGCAGGCGGCGGGGCTGCTGCTGGAGGGCTTTCGCGATTTTACACTGGACGGCGGAGGCAGCAGGTGGGTCTTTCACGCACAGATGCTCCCGTGCCGCGTCGCGCACAGCAGCGGCGTGCGGCTTGAGAATTTTTCCCTGGACCTTGCGCGTCCCGTTTATTCGGAGGGCGTGATACGGGAGGTCCGTCCGCAGCGGATGACGGTGTGGATCGACCCGGAAAAATATCCCTGGAATGTGGAAAACGGCCGCCTTGTTTTTACGGGAGAAAATTTCCGCCGCGCCATGCACCTGTGGCTGGAGATGGATGCAAAGACCCGCGCGCCGGCCTGGGGAACGGAGGACCTGTATTTTTGTACCGAAACCCAGAAGGTGGGGCTGCACCCGGCCATAAAGGCGGCGGCGGGAGACCTGGTGCAGATCACGCTGAAGGGCGGGGAGCATTTTTTTGCGGGCAGCCGCGCCGGCAACCGGCTGGTATTCAGGCACCATCCCCGCACTGCCCCTGCCGTTTATGCCGCGGATTCCAAGGATATCTGCTGTGAGAACATCCGCGTCCACCATGCCGCGGGCATGGGCTTTTTGGCCGAGCGGTGCGAAAACGTCACACTGAAGCGGTTCGATGTGACGCCCTCCCCCGGGACGGGACGGTGCTTTTCGGCGGCGGCCGACGCCGCGCATTTCGTCAACTGCGGAGGGAAGGTCGCTTTGGAGGGCTGCCGGTTTGAAAACCAGATGGACGACGGGCTGAACGTGCACGGCTTTTATGCCGTGGTGCGCGGCCGGCCGGGCGCGCGCCGTCTGCTGCTGGACTGGGGCCACCCCATGCAGCGCGGCGTGCAGCTGGCGCGGGAGGGAGACGTTCTGGCGCTGATGCAGGCAAACGTGCTGCGCCCGGCATGGCAGGGAAGGGTGCGCAGTGTGGCGGAGGACAAGGCGGGAAGAATGGTGGTGGAGCTGGAAACGCCGCCGCCGCTGCCGGAGGAGGGCCGCTGGGTGGCTGAAAACCTTACGCTTTCCCCGGAGGTGACGGTGAAACGGTGCGTTTTCCGCGGAAACCGGGCCAGAGGCATGCTGCTCACCTGCCGCAGCGCCCTTGTGGAGGACTGCCTGTTTGAAGTGCCCGGCGCGGCGGTGTATCTGGAGGGCGAGGCGGAATACTGGTATGAATCCGGCGCAACGCGGGAGCTGGTTTTCAAAAACAACCGTTTTGTGAACTGCTCCTACATCCCCGCGTGGGGGGCGGCTCCCATCGTCGCCTGCCCGAAGGCGGCGCATTCCGGCGGCTGGTTCTTCCACCGCCGCATCGCGCTGGAGGGAAATTCCTTTTTCTGTTTCGACGAACGGATTTTGCAGCTCCGCCAGACGGGGGAGATCTGTATGACGGACAACCGATATCGCGCCACGCGCGCCTACCCGCCCCGGAAGGGAACGCGTTACGACGTCGCGGACTGCGGCTGTCTGCGGGAATTCCACGCCTTCCGGACGCAGGAGAAGGACGAAAGCACAAGCGCGGGGAAGACGCAGGCGCGCGCGTCCCGCGCGTAAGATGAAAAGGAGGCGCAGTCCATGAAAAAGCGTTTGGCGGCAGCTCTGTGCGCCGCATCCATTCTGTGGGCGGGGGCGTTCGTCCCGGCCCGGGCGGAGCAGGCCGCGCCGGACGGCGGGCCTGCCGCGCTCGCTCAATTTTTGGACGAGGCCCGCAGCACCGGCTTTGCCTATGTGCTGGAAGGGCAGGACCAGGTGTTCGACGGCGCCAGATGCCTGCAAGGCTCCGCGGAGGACATGGCGCGCCTGCAGGCCAGCAGCCAGGGTACGCTGCTGGTTCGCTACAATACGACGGCGGACACGAACCAGATCATTTTTGCCGCGGGAGGGTCCGCAGAGGCGGAAGCGTGCGGGGCGCTTCTGGCGAATGCGGCGCCGTCGGTGGACCGGCAGCGCGTCCAGTTCCCGGGCGGGATGCAGGCAAATCTTGCAGACACCAGGGCGTCGGGCAGCTGGCACACATTTGTGTACAGTGTGGATGCATCGCAGCCGGGCGTTACGGAAGGCAAAACGGTCACCAGCTTCGACGGGAGCGCCGTTACGCAGTATCCGGACTATGCCTCCTGGTTCAACGCCAATGAAACGGTCAACGGGCTGAAGTTCCTCAGCATCGGAAATGTGGAGGGCGGCCTGCCGGGCGCGGGCGGGTTTGTGGGGCGCATCGCGGCAGTTGCCTTTATTCCCCGCGCGCTCAGCCAGCAGCAGGCGGCGCAGCTTACCGGGGAACGCTGGGGACAGGCCCCGCAGCTGCTTTACGCCGCAGAAAATATCGTCGTAGAAACTCCGTCCCAGGCGGTGGAGCTGGAGCAGACGCTCGCGGGCCGAATCGCCGCTTTGGACGAGATGACGGTCATCGTGAAATTCAAAAATACGAACACGGGCGTCGGTTCGCTGTTCAGCGTAAGCGACCCCGCACAGGCCGCGGCGCATTTTCATATCTACCAGAACAACGACAGGCTGGGCTTTGAATACCGGGATAGGGACGACCCCTTCTATGAGGCGTCCTGCACGATATATGCCAGAGAGTGGAACACGGTGGCCTTTTCAGCGGGGCGCGATACAGGGTACCGCCTGTTTGCCAACGGCGCTCTTGGGGCCTCGCTGGAAAAAACGGGGGCGGATTACCGCTTTTTGAGCGACGCGGCCTCCTGGTCGAGCTGCAGCGTCGGCAAGACGGTGCGCGGCAACGACCCGGAGGGATATCCCTTCACCGGGACGATCGAGCGTTTGGAGATCTATGCCGGCGCGCTCCCGGACGAGGAGCTGGCCGCCCGCACCGCACAGACGCAGCGCGGGGACGCTTTCGTGTTTTATGCGGGGGACGCGACGGGCTCGACGCATTTCCGCATCCCGTTTCTGTGGAACACTCCTGACGGGACGCTGATCGCCGGGGCGGACGCCAATTTCGGCAGCGGCGGGGATTCGGCAGAAAACATCGATATCGCATTGCGGCGCAAGCCCAACGCGGCCGGATACGGGGCGATGGAGGGCTGGCAGGATGCGTTCGTGCCGGATGCGATGCACATGCTGGACTATGCGGATGAAAACGGGTACCGCCAGAGATCCGCATCTTTCATCGACGCGGTGATCGTTCAGGATACTTTGGGCGGCGGGCGCATCCTGCTGCTTGCCGACGCCTGGGCCTGGAACGGAGGCCTGTTCCAGCACCTGGCCGATGCGTCCGGCGGCACCGAGATGCGCAGCGTGGCCAGGGGGGACGGCTTCTGTACGATTGGGGGCAAAAAATATCTTCTGCTTTCCGACCAGAACCGGAAGGGGAACGCCAACGGGCAGACGGGGAATATCAACGAAAACACAGACCGGAGCCGTTTTAACTACGCTGCGGATATCTACGGCGCGCCGGACGAAAACGGCCGTTACCCGGTCTACCATCTGAACGGGACGCCCAGGGCGTACAAGGCGGTGGGCACGCCGGTCAGCGATGCGAACCTGTCGCTGGGAGGGATGTCGGCGTACAGCCTTACAAAAGAGTATGAGCTTTGCAGGGACGGAACGCTGCTGACCGTGGCCCAGAACGCCGAAAACCAAAGCGCAGGGCCTGTGGAAGTACCGATGAAGATATTCTACGAGGACTCGGAGCTGCAGATGTACAACACCAGCTATATCATGCAGTTTTACAGCGATGACGGCGGCGCCAGCTGGCATACGGACAAAATCATTTCCGGCATGGTAAAGCGGGAAAGCTCCCGGTATTATATCCTCGGTCCCGGGCGCGGGCTGCAAATACAGAACGGCGCTTATGCGGGGCGGCTGATCGTGCCGGTCTATTATCAGGGCGCGCCGGATGCAGAGGTCATTTACAGCGACGACGGAGGCCGGACATGGAAGCACGGCGAAAGCGTTTCCTCCATCTACGGGCTGAGCGAAGCGGCTCCGGTGGAAATGCCGGATGGAAGCCTCAAGCTGTTTTTGCGCAACACGTCTGTTTTGGGCGGAACCGTCGTCGAGGCGACCAGCACGGACGGCGGACAGACCTGGCGGGACGTCAAATCCACATTTGGAAACAACAGCGCGGGCATCAACTGCCAGATGTCGGCCGTCCGGCTCGGCAGTCCGGTGCGCTCCCGTGCGGACGGGAAGGAATATCCGGCGCTCCTGTTGTCCTGCGCAAACCGGAAGGACCGCACAAACGGCAGGCTTTTCATGGGGCTGCTCAAGGAGGACGGCGCATACCCCGGCGGCGCCCGCAAATACCGGATCGACTGGGAATACCAGTATGACGTAACGCCGGCGGGAACGCTGTATGCCTACAGCTGCCTGTCCGAGCTGAATGACGGGCGCGTGGCTCTTTTGTACGAATCCTCCCCCTCTGGCTCCTGGGACGAGGGGCTGCAGAGGATATATTATCGGGAGTTCCGGGCGGAGACGCTGATGAATTGAAGGATATGGGCCGCCGAAGGAACAGGCGGTTCCTCTGGCTTCTCCCATTTGGCCCGGAAGTGGTATATTACAACGACCATGAGAGCGCGGCGCAGGTGCTGCACGGCTGGTACCCGGAGATGGAGCGCATCCTGCAATGCAGGCCCGCCGGAAATGCCCTGTATGCCTGCGGCCATGCATACGCCGGACAGCCAGTGCTCGTCAGCGAATACGGCGGCAGCTGCTTCACGGAAAAAGGCGCGGACGGCTGGGGGATATTCCAGTGACTGCGCTCCCCGGGCGTATGCTTGCCATATCGCGGAACTTACAGCCGAACTGCTGCACGCTCCATTGGTGCAGGACTATTGCTGCACGCAGCCATGCGAGGGGCAGAACGGGCTGCTCGCCTATGACCGCACGCCCAAGGTGCCTTTGGAGCTGATTTGGAAGGCGAATGAGGGCTAAGGCGCCGGAGCGGCAGCCATGCTCCTGGTTTTATATGCAAAAGGTATCAGCAGGCTTTCAGAGATGTACTCTGGAGGCCTGTTTTTTATTGCTGCGCCATAAAAAAGCGCATTTTAATGGCCGCAGGCCGGGGACGGCCTGCATGGCAAAAAAATAGTCTGCGGCTATTTTTTTATATGATGCAGGCTTTGAACGCTGCTTTCAGGCGCGCGAAGAGACATTATTTTCGGTATTTTGCCGTTTGAGGCAACATACCATGGACCATGGGGCTTGCAGCCCCGTACATGGCGCAGCAGACAAAATATGTGGGGGCAGAACAAAATGGGAAAAAGAGCGTATACCATATCCGAGACTTTTATCTCAGACACTTTGCAGGAACGAGAAAGGAACCTGGAAAAATTGGCGGCGGAATACTTTCGTATTCTTGAAAAGCGGCTGGTACATACCGGCGCTTGAGTACAGCGGCTGCAACGAAAGGCAGGGTGAACGATGAAAGCTGCAATTTACTGCCGGTTGAGCAAGGAGGATGAGGAATTAGAAAAAGACGGAAGTGGGAGAGAATCGGAGAGCATCCAAAACCAGAAATCCATGCTGATCCATTATGCGGTCGAAAAGGGATACGATATTTATCAGATCTACTGCGATGAGGATTATTCGGGCATTGACCGCGCCCGTCCGGCTTTCAACCGGATGATTGAAGCGGCCGGCCAGCACAAATTTGATGTCATTCTGGCAAAAACACAGTCGCGCTTTACGCGTGATATGGAATTGGTGGAAAAATATCTGCATGGGAAATTTATTGAATGGGGCGTTCGCTTCATTGCCATCGTGGACCATGTGGACACTGCGGACGAGGCGAACAAAAAAAGCCGCCAGATCAATGGCCTTGTCAATGAGTGGTATCTGGAGGATCTGTCCAATAACGTCCGTTCCGTATTGTCCCACAAACGCAGGGAAGGAAAATTTATCGGTTCTTCCGCTTTGTATGGGTATCAGAAAGACCCGGCGGACAAGAACCATCTGGTGATCGACCCGGAAGCGGCAGAGGTGGTAAAGCGTATCTTCGCACTTTATCTGGCGGGCAACGGAACGACCCGCATTGCGAGAATACTGAATGAGGAATGCGTACCTTCGCCGACACAGTATAAGCGGGAGCATGGTGTTGTATGGAAAAGGCCCGCGCGCTACAAAAATGAGGATCTGTGGGGAAAGGCAACGATTTACCGTATGCTGACCAACCGAAGCTATGCCGGAGACATGGAACAGGGAAGACACAAAAAGGTGAGCTATAAATCGAAAAAGACCGTGTGGATCCCGAAAAAAGATTGGATCGTTGTGCCAGGCACGCACGAAGGGATCATCGAACGGGATAGTTTTGAGCGTGTGCAGCAGATGTTGCGCGCGCATGCCCGGGGCGGAGGCCGGGGCACGGTAAATCCACTGGCGAGGAAGGTGGTTTGCGGGATATGCGGTTGCACGATGGAGCAGACCGCTTCGGGCTGCGCCGGCAAAAAAACAGGAAAGGCGAACCGCTACTTTCGCTGCCGCACTTCACAGCGGGACAAAACACGCTGTCCGGGGCAGAACTATATGCCGATGGAGCAGCTGCAGGAGTTGGTACTGGAGCGGACGCGCTTCCATATCGCTGGGCATCTGAAGCCGGAATGGTTTGAAGCGGAACAGATAAAATCAGAAGCGGAGCAGTGCCGCCAAGCGAAACGTGAGGAATTGGAACGTCTGAAGGCGGAAATACAGCGCCGCCGGAAAGCAATGCAGGAACTGTATCTGGATAAAAGCAGCGGGACCGTCAGCTCCGCGCAGTTTGCGCAGATGAACCGTGCTTTTTTGGACGAAGCAGATCGCCTTGAAAAAAGGTGCGTGCTGTTGGAAGACGCCCTGGCGCGGGCAGCGAACACGCCAGGGCAGAAAAAAACGCTGGAGCATTGCTTCAATGCAGCCGGGGAAATAAAAGCGTTGGACCGTGAGCTGGCCTGCCTGCTGATTAGAAAAGTAGTAGTGTACCCTCCCGATGTCATGGAAAACACCCGGAAAATTGAAATTGACTGGAAGTTTTGAACAAAAGGGGCTTTAAAGGCCCGGAATTGTGGGGTTGGTTGAGCCTACCCAGGTGGGATATACCTCGCTGGAGGCGACGTTTTTGATGTAATCGCGGAACGATACCGTCACGTTCTGCACATTGGCCGAGGGGCGGCCCAGGTGTACCGTGATCTTTTCGGGGATGATGGGCTGGTCCAGAATGCGCGGGCGGCAGGCAGACAGCGGGGTGGGGCCGGAGGATTCGCCGCCCTCGAACAGCTTGTGCGTGGGGATATCGAAATCCTCAGGGAGACTGCGCACGGTGTAGGCGGCCGTTTCGTCCTCCTCCACAGGAATCATGAGCAGTTCCAGCAGGCTTACCTCACCGTCGAATACCTGCACACCCGCCACATGCACGGGGTCATAGCCCTCATGCTCGGCGGTCACGTCCACCACGGCATAGGGCAGGACGGTACGGTTGTTTTCGTCCAGGGAGTAAGAGCGGGGCGGGCAGGCGATGGCAACGTCGTCGGACAATGCCTCGGGACCGGTGGTGACGGTTTTGTCCGGGATTCCGGTGCCGGAACGCTGGGATATGGTGACGATGACGTCAGGCACGGGCTGCGCGTTGCTGGCGGCGAAGCTGCGCAGGCGCAGAAAGCCTGTGCCGGTAAGGTCCGCCGCGGCGATGGCGGCGGTGATGTTTTGAGCGGGTGAAGGCGCGCGGGGTGCGGTGCGGCACCTGCACTGCGGCGCAGCGGCGGCGGGCTCCGCACCCGGAGCGGCACCGCTGCTGCCGCATGCGCACATGGCGCGGCCTTGTTTGTCAGAGTTCATACAAACACTCCTTTCTTGTCTTAGGATATTCTTTGAAAACCTGTGCTGACACCCGGGCTCCCTCTTCCTTTTTGCCGTTGTTTGGGATATACTGGTTTTAGACCCGAATCTTGGAGCGAACGGAGGGCGTTTATGGAATTTACGATTGAAAATAATTTTTTGTGCGTGCGGGTGCAGAGCAGGGGCGCTGAGCTGTGCAGCGTGGTGAAAAAGGAAACGGGCGAGGAAATGCTCTGGCAGGCGGACCCAGCTGTGTGGAACCGGCATGCGCCTATTTTGTTCCCCTACTGCGGGCGGCTGAAGGGCGGCGCGTTCACCCACAACGGCGTGTCCTATGAGGGCGGCCAGCACGGCTTTGCCCGGGATATGGAGCACGCGCTGGTGGAACAGAGCGGGGACAGCGTGACGCTGTGCCTGGAGGCAAATGTGCTGACGATGGAAAAATTCCCGTTTGCATTCAAGCTGTTTTCCACCTTCCGGCTGGAGGGCGTGACGGTGCACCACGACATCCGTGTGGAGAACGACGGCGGCGAGGTGATGCCCTTCGCCTTCGGGTACCATCCCGCATTTCTGTGCCCGTTCGACGCGGCGCATAAAGCGGAGGATTACGTGCTGCGGTTCGATACGCCGCAGACGCCCACCGTCATCGAAACCGGGGAGGACGACGGCCTTGTGACGGGCGCGACCCGTGTTTATTTTGAAAGTGAGACAGACATTCCGTTGCATGACGGCATGTTCGACCACGACAGCACCTGCTTTTCCCGGCTGACGGCCGGGAGCCTTTCCATTGTGGAAAAAGAGACGGGCCGCCGCGTGAGCGTGGGGATCGAAGGCTACCCCTATGTGCTGATGTGGAGCGCAAAAGGCCCTGTCCGCTATGTGTGCATCGAGCCGTGGCACGGCTTGCCGGACGCGCGCACGGCCAGCGGCATCTGGGAGGAGAAGCCCGACACGGTGCGCCTTGCGCCTGGCGAAAGCTGGAGCACCGGCCTTGCGATGACGTTCGCACGGTGAGGCGCGCGTTTATTGGAAGCACGCGGCACGGCCGCGCCGAAGGAGGTTTGTTTATGCTGACACGGGACAGCCGCATCGGCGAGATCTATGCGACGCCCATTGGGCACGACATCATCCATACGCTGCTTTTGCAGACGGGCCTGCCGGAAAAGGCCGTCGCCAACCCTGTGGTGCACCGCCTTTCACTGCGCGCTTTGCAGAAGCTGGCGCCGGGCAGGCTGGACGACAGCCTGGTGGATTCCCTGCTGGGCCTGCTGAACCATGAAACGCAGACGCCGCCCGCGCCCACAGGCGGCATCACCCGCAAATGGTGGAAGGAGGCCGTGGCCTACCAGATCTATCCCCGCAGCTTTGCGGACTCAAACGGCGACGGCGTGGGCGATCTGCGGGGCATCCGCGAAAAGCTGCCCTATCTGAAGGAACTGGGCGTAAATCTGCTGTGGCTCTCGCCCGTATACGATTCCCCCAACGACGACAACGGCTATGACATCCGGGATTACCGGAAAATCATGGCCGAGTTCGGCACCATGGAGGATTTCGACGCCCTGCTGGCTGAGGCACATGCGAACGGCATGAAGCTTATCATGGATCTTGTGGTGAACCACACCTCCGACGAGCACCCCTGGTTCCAAAGTTCCCTGCGCGACCCCGACGGTCCCTGCCGGGACTATTACATCTGGCACAAAGGCAGGGACGGAAAAGAGCCGAACAACTGGGTGAGCTTTTTTTCCGGCCCCGCGTGGAATTACTATCCCGAACGGGACGAATGGGCGCTGCACCTGTTCAGCAAAAAGCAGATGGACCTGAACTGGGATAACCCCGCGCTGCGCCGCGAGGTCTATGACATGATCGACTGGTGGCTGGCCAAGGGCGTGGACGGTTTCCGCATGGACGTCATCAACCTGATCTCTAAGGACGGCCTGGCTGACGGCAGCGAGGCGTTGGCGGGAGCCATCGGCCTGCGGGGCATCGAGCATTATTTTTACGGCCCGCGCCTGCACGAATATCTGGCAGAGATGCGGCGGGAGAGCTTTGGCCGTTACGACGCCGTCACTGTGGGCGAGACGGCGGGCCTGGGCATGCAGATGTCCAAAATGCTCACCGCGGAGAGCCGCGCGGAGCTGGACATGGTGTTCAACTTCGACGCGCTGGAGAACCCGGGCAAGACCCGCTTTGACGATTACCGGTACGACCTGCGCTACCTGAAAAAATACCTACTGGACTGGCAGCAGAATTACGGTGACAACTGCTGGATGAGCCTGTTTTTTGAAAACCACGACAACCCGCGCATGGTGAGCAAAGTGAATCCGGACCCGGCTGTGCGCGCGCCGCTGGCGAAGCTGCTGGCGACGCTTCAGCTCACGCTCAAGGGCACTCCGTTCATCTATCAGGGGCAGGAGCTGGGCCTTGTCAATGTGGATTTTGCATCCATCGACGAGATCAACGACGTGGAGAGCCGCAACCTGTACCAGGAGCTGTGCGGCAAAATGCCGTCGGAGGAAGCGTGGAAGCGCATCCTGGCCGGCACGCGGGACCATGCCCGCGCGCCCATGCCATGGAACGCGGGGCCCAACGGCGGCTTTACCGCAGGAACGCCCTGGCTGCGCATGGCGGACGGCTGGCAGACGTGCAATGCCGCCGACGAGATGCGGGACCCGGATTCGGTGTTCCATTATTATAAGAAGCTGATCGCGCTGCGGCGGGAAAACCCGGCGCTGGTATACGGCGCGTTCCGTCCCGTGTTTTTAAAGACGAAAAGGCATGCGGATGTGTTCTGCTATTTCCGTGTGCTGGACGGCAGAAAATTTTATGTGGAATGCAACCTGACGGCCCACCAAACGCCGCGCCCGGCGCCGCTCTCCGGCGCACAGGCAAAGCGAATCGGTAATTATGCCGAGGAAGCGCCCGTGCTGCGCCCCTATGAGGCAAACGTATACGAGGTGCTGTGAGCGGGCAGCGGCCCGCCGGAGGGAAACGGCAAAAAGCGTCTTTTCGCATAGCTGCTCATAAAACGGCATCAAGCGCCATCCCTGGTGATATCCTGTGGTGCAAGTAGCTTATCCGTTGGGATAAGGCGGAAAAGTTTTGCCCAAAAGAAAGAGATATGATTGCAGAACTCTGACGGAACAAAGCTGCAACACGCCATACTGAAAGGCGGCAATAAACCGTGGCTCTTTTGTCTGGCTTTTATTTGAAGAATTTTGCACTTATCGCTGCGCCATATTCGTTAGCGTTCAATGGGGTAAACAAGAAGAATATGAACAACCTGCCTAAAGATTTCCATTGAGGCTGTTTCTATCGCTTACCCAATTAAAGCACGGCAACTCATTTTGAGTTGCCGTGCTTTATTAGATGGTTAATATATACAATTTTGTGAAGCAGCTAAGTTGCACACTAAGAGAAATTATTGTTTCCTACCGTTAGATTCGCAAGGGACTTCCATACAGACTGCCAAAACCGTCAACGAAGTATGCCACAAAGGTATAGTATGCGGCGCTTGATGCCGATTCTCTTGCTTTTGTATCATGCTTATGCATATTTGCTTTTACGATGGTCATTGTGCCAAAATTTGTGATTTAGTAATAAGATGAATGATTGCTCCTAACAAATCCTACTACTCAAAATGTTTAATTGACAGTTGTAACTGCTGTAATTATGCGTTTTGTTTTTTTGAATACGGAGATAAATCCACGCCTCCAGAAGCAGCAATCCCAAAGCGGTTAACATATGTATGCCCTGAATATAACCCTGCTGCCTGAATAATCCGGACCACTTTAATTGAACAATAGCCTCTTGATTTTCAACAGTAACTTCGTTTTTTCCCAAAAAGTCCCGCATTGAAAAGGTGTAGCTTTCTTCATTTGGAATAAGCGTATTACTGTTTTTTTCAATCCTGAATCTTGGCATATATAAATTCCATTCAATCCGTACAGCATGAGTCTCACCAGCTTGATTTTTATAAAGAATCCAGTCCGGTGAACTTTTGCCAATCAAACTGTTATCGGGAACACCCTCACCGCTTATGTCCAATATTTCGCACCCGTTAAAATACGAAATGCTCCCGAGACTTTCCGCTGTTAATGGCGCGGAGTATGTATGAATGAAAAAATATTGGAAGGCCAGGGCTGCAAGCAGGTTAACAAGATACAGTATAAGCCAAATCAATATATGCCAAGGTCTTTTCTCTTTGGCTGTCTTATTTTTTGACACGCAGAGAACCTCCTTTTGGGTTTTAGGCCTATTATTTCTGCACCATCGGACTCACCTGTTTCCTTTTCTTTGTACTGAGTATATACATTTTTATTTTCTCGAGCAAGTCCTCCAGCGCGAAAGCTCCTTTTGGGGGCGTGGAAAACGTCTTTGCATGCCCTATGGCCGTCTGGAACCTGCTGGATGCATTGTTCCCGCTGTACGGCCTGCCCTGCGCCCAGGCAGCGGCCGAGCTGGAGATGGCTGCCGCGGCCGCGACGGTGCTGGCGTGCTTTTTCAGGCGGGCGGAGCGTGAATGCGCGGTAAAGCTGCCGCGTGCGAAAAGCGCGCCGCCCTCGCCGTGACCGGCGGCTCTGCTCCTTTTGCGCTTAGGCCGCGCCTCCCTTGGGGCGCGGCTTTTCCGCGTTGTTTTCACCGTTCTTTCCGCTGCTCCACACATCCCTTTCACATTTTTTATTTACCATTTTTTTGTAAAGATCCGGTACAAAGAAAGGGGTTTTATTATGGGAAAAGCAGGCCTTTGGTTCAAACGGCTGTGGAAAAGGCTGCGGTCGTTTCGGTTCACCAAAAAGCGTGTGCTCCTGGTGTCGGCCGTCCTGGCGGCTGCGGCATTGGGCTTCGGCGTCTGGCGCTTCCTGCGCCCTGCCGGCGGGGCGCTGCCCGCAATGGCTGACGCGGTGCGCACCACCCGGCTGGAAAAAACCACGCTGTCAGAGAGCATCACCGTCACGGGCACGGTGGAGAGCGGAAGCGTGGCCAACGTCACCACGTCGCTCTCCTATCCCGTCAAGGAGATCTTTGTGCAGGTGGGCGACACGGTAAGCGAGGGCGACGTCATCTGCACGCTGGATTCCTCCGACCTGGAGGAACAGCTTGCCAAACGGCAGGAGGCGCTGGCCGAAAGCAGGGAAACGGCGCAGAAAAATTACGATAAGGCCGTGGAAAGCTACAACAGCGCGGCGGCGAAGCAGACCGAGGCGTACAACGCCTACGCCAGTGCGGCTTCGGCGCTGGAAACGGCGCGCAACACCGAATATCTGAACGCGGCCAATTCCGTTTCGTCGTATCAGAGCGCCTACGACGCGGCTCTGACGGCGGAGCAGGAGGCGGGCGCGGCGCTGAACAACGCCAACACGGCACTTTCCGCTGCGCAGGCTGCCTGCGACGCCGCACAGGCCGCGCTGGATGCGGACAGCGCCAACCCGGAGCTGCAGGCGGCCCGGGACAACGCGGCGGCGGCTTTGACGGCGGCACAGAACACGGCCGCGGCGGCGCAAAGCGATTACACCGCGAAGTCCGCCGCGCGGCAGGCGGCGGAGGATGCGCTCAAGACTGCGAAGGCAAACAGCGGCTACGACGCGCTGTATCAGGCCTATGCCGCGGCGGACCAGGCTTGGCTGCAGGCCAGGAGCACCTACGAGACGGCTACGGAAACCCTCCGGCAGGCTAAGGAAAACATGGAGACCGCGGCCGAAAATCTGGAAAACGCGGGCACCAGCGATGATATCGAGGAGCTGGAGGAGCAGATCGCGGACTGCACCATCACCGCAGGTGCGTCCGGCACCATCACTACGCTGAACGCGACGGTTGGCTCGGCCGCGGTCGGCGGTACGTCCAACACGGCGTTGGCGGTCATCCAGAACACCGACGATTTGACGGTGTCCATTACCATTGACGAGGACGATATCAAAAGCGTGGCTGTGGGCCAGCAGGCCATCATCAAAAGCGACGCCACCGGAGACACGGAGATCGCGGGCACGGTGTCCCAGCTTTCGCTCACCTCCGGCTCCACAGGCGGTACGCAGGGCGGTACCGGCAGCTCTGGCTTCGGGGCCGAGGTGACCGTAACCGGGAAGGAAAGCGGCCTGCTCATAGGCCTTTCCGCGAAGGTGGAGATCATCCTTTCCCAGGTGACGGACGTCTATGCCGTTCCTTACGACGCGGTGGGCACGGACGAAAACGGCGGCAGCGTGGTTTACGCCCGCAGCGGAGGCGAAACGGAATTCACGGCCATCCCTGTGGAAACGGGCATGGAAACGGATTATTATATTGAGATCTCCGGCGAAGGGCTTTCCGACGGGATGGAGGTAAAGACGAGCGCCAATGATACGGCCACGGCCGCCGCGGGCGCGGACGACGCGCAGCAGAGCGGGGAAAACGCCATGTTCAGCATGGACATGGGCGGCGGCATGCCGGGCGGTGATATGCCCGGTGGCGGTGGCGGCGGCATGCCCAGCGGCGGCCCGGGAGGGATGTGATATGGATGCTCCCATCATCGACATGCACGGCATCGTCAAGCGGTTCCCCATCGGCACGGGTGAGGAGCTGGAGGTGCTGCACGGCATTGACCTGACGGTGCGCAAAGGCGAATTTGTGGCCATCGTGGGCGCGTCGGGTTCGGGCAAATCCACGCTGATGAACATCATCGGCGCGCTGGACCGCCCCACTGAGGGCACCTATGTGCTGGACGGCGTGGATGTCGGCACACTGCGCGACAAGCAGCTCTCCCGCATCCGCTGCCGGAAGATCGGGTTTGTATTCCAGACGTTCAACCTGGTGCCCCGCACCAGCGCGCTGAAGAACGTGGCGCTGCCCATGATGTACAACGGCGTGCGCGGCACGGCACGCACACAGCGCGCCCGCGCGCTGCTGGATATGGTGGAAATGGGCGACCGCGCGGGCCATGCGCCCAGCCAGCTTTCCGGCGGGCAGAAGCAGCGCGTGGCCATTGCGCGCGCCATGGCCAACGACCCCGCCATCCTGCTGGCCGACGAGCCGACGGGCGCGCTGGATTCCGCCACGGGGCGCCTGGTGATGGATCTGTTCCACCGGCTGCACCGGGAGCAGGGAAAGACCATCGTGCTCATTACCCACAGCCCGGAGCTTGCCGGCGAATGCCAGCGCATCGTCACCATCAAGGACGGCCGCGTCACGGGCGTGCGCAGGGGAGGAGGCGCTGCGGATGCTGCTGTTTGAAAACATCCAGCTTGCCCTCAACGGCCTGCGGGCCAACAAGATGCGCGCGCTGCTCACGATGCTGGGCATCATCATCGGCATCGGCTCGGTCATCGCTATCATGACGGTGGCGGGCAGCATGACGAACTCCATCACCACCAGCATGCAGAGCATGGGCGCGAACAACATCACCGTCAGCCTGACGCAAAAAAGCGACAGCGATTACACCGAGGGTGCGCAGACGCGCATGTTCCGCCCAACCACTCCCGGCGCGGAGGACCTGCTGACGGACGAGATGCTGGCGGATTACCGCGCGCTTTACGGCGGCAGCATCTACGCTGTCAGCCTGACACAGAGCCTTGGCAGCTATACGGTAAGCACAAACGCGGGCGAAGCCGGCGTGAACGCCACGGGCGTGAACACCGAATATGCCGCCGCCAACAGCGTGGAGCTGTCCCGCGGGCGCTTCTTCACGGAGGAGGACGAGGAAAAAGCCCGCACGGTGGCCGTTGTGAGCGACGTGTTTGCCGAAACGCTGTTTCCAGGGCAGGAGGCCATCGGCCAGGCGTTCCAGCTCACCTACGGCACCAAGGTATACACATTTTATATCGTGGGGGTGTACCCGTATGAGAGCAACGGGCTCGTGCTGGAATCCACAGACGCCACCCCAACCACGGACATGTACCTGCCCATCTCCACGGCCAAAGCCATGTCCCATGCGGACGACGGCTACCAGAGCTTCACGGTGGTGGCGGCCACAGGCGTGGACACCAGCGCATTTCTGACGCAGACGGAAAATTTCTTCGCCGGCTATTACACGCGCAATACCTCCTATACGGCCACGGCCTCCAGCATGGAGAGCCTGATGGAGAGCATGACGGAGATGCTCTCCACCATCAGCCTGGCCATCGCGGTCATCGCGGGCATCAGCCTGCTGGTGGGGGGCATCGGCGTAATGAATATCATGCTGGTGTCCATCACCGAGCGCACACGGGAGATCGGCACCCGCAAGGCGCTGGGCGCGACGAACGGCAGCATCCGTGTGCAGTTCATCGTGGAATCCGTCATCATCTGCCTCATCGGGGGCGTTCTGGGGATTCTGGCGGGCCTGGGCCTGGGCGCCGCGGGCGCGAACCTGCTGGGCTATGCGGCCGCGCCCAGCGCGGGCGTTATTTTCATTGCGGTGGCGTTCTCCATGGCCATCGGCGTGTTCTTCGGCTATTATCCGGCGAACAAAGCGGCCCGGCTGGACCCCATTGAGGCGCTGCGCTACGAATGACGCGCCGCCGCGGGGCAGGGATGACGCCTGAAAAGCAGAAGCAGCGCGCCGTCCGGCGGTTTGCACGGGCGGCGCGTTTTGTGTTATGATGGGCGCAGCGGCGGAAAGCTCCGCCGGAATCTGCGCCGCCGCGGGCGGCGGAATGGGTGGTTTGCATGAAGATCAAAGCGGCTGTGTTCGACATTGACGGCACGCTGGTACCCTATGGCGCGCCCGGCCCCGGCCAGGCCGCGGTGCAGGCGCTGCGGGAGCTGGCGCAAAGCGGTGTGGCCGTCGTCATTGCCACGGGGCGCGCGCGGTATACGGCGCAGTGGGTGCTGGGCAGCGGGATAAAGCCGGATTATTTCGCGGCGGTGAACGGAGCGGACGTGACGGACGCGGAGGGGCGGCCTGTGTGGCAGAGCCGCATGACGCCCGAGGAAATGTACGCGCTTGTGGATTTCTGCGAGGACCATGAGTTGCCGCTGGAATTTATTTTTTCCGACGCATACTATGTGTATGTGGAATACGCGGCCTTTGTGGAAAAGTACTGCGGGCAGAACGCTGCGTCCGGCTTTTTTGACAGCGTGCTGCGGGACGGCGAGGACCAGGTGCGCCATTTGCAGGACATGCCCTTCGGCGCCTGCGCGGCCATGGACGCGCGCCATGCAGCGGCCTTTGAAGCGAAATACGGCCATCTGGGCCTGCGGTTCATTCCCTTTGCACCGGGCCGGTACGACGTGCTGCGCGCGGACGCAGGCAAGGCGGCGGGCGTTGGCCGGCTACTGGAGCGTCTGGGTATCTCTTGGGCGGAAACGGCGGCCTTCGGCGACGGTGAAAACGACGCGGAGCTGCTGGAGGCGGCGGGCTTTGCCGTGGCAATGGAGGGCGGCGCGCAGAGCCTGCTGCCCCTGGCCGACGCGGTGGCCCCCGCTGCGGCCCTGGACGGCGCGGCGGCTGCCGTTCGGGAATATCTGCTGGAGTGACGCGCCCGCGCAGGGAAGAGAAAAAACAGGGGCGGACGCCCGCGGCAGGGCGCTGTGCGCGGCCGGCGCAAAGCGGCCCGGCCCGCAGAGGAGGAAGAAAAAATGGCGTTTCCGCCCGTATACGGTCCGGATTCCCGCACACTGATCGTGGGAACTTGGCCCAGCCCCAAAAGCCGGGAGCAGGGCTTTTTTTACGGCCATCCGCAGAATCGGTTCTGGCCGCTGCTGGCGCGGCTTCTGGGAGCGCCCGTGCCCCAAAGCGTGCCGGAGAAAAAGGCACTCATCCTCACCCATGGCCTGGCGCTGTGGGACACCATTGAAAGCTGTACCATCACCGGCGCTTCGGATGCTTCCATCCGGGACGTGGTGCCCGCGGATATTGCGGGCCTTGCCCGCAAAGCGCCTATCCGGCGCGTTTTGTGCAACGGGGCCACGGCGTACCGGCTGTATGAAAAATACAGCCGCGTGCCCGGGCTGGAGGCCGTGAAGCTGCCCAGCACCAGCCCGGCCAACGCCGCCTGGACGATGGATAAGCTGGCGGCGGCGTGGGGAAACTATCTGGGAGAGAAGGCCGCGCCGGGCGCGGAGCGGCTGTAAGCGCGCGAAAAAGCCTGGCGATCCTTTGTGGATCGCCAGGCTTTTTGAATACGCTGGGCGCCAAAACCGGTGTTTTCCGTGGAGGAGCCCCGTCTCTGCACCGCTTTGCCGCTCCTGAAAAGTCTGCCTGCTCAGAAAAACAGGTCCTTGCTGGGGTATTCCGGCTCGGAGGTAAGGCGCAGGCCCATTTTGCGCAGTGTGCCTTCGTCACCGGAATGCAGCATGCAGGTGCTGTGCATCTCGCAGTCCCGCAGCTTCGGCAGCGCGGCCATGGCGCGGGCCGTCAGCGTGTTGGTGGCGGCTGTGATGGAGAGTGCCGCGAGCACGTCGTCCACCTTCAAAACGCTGGAACGGCTGCCGAGGATGTCGATCTTCAGCTTGAGGATCGGCTCCAGTATGATGGGGCTGATGAGCGTGAGAGAATCGTCGATGCCGGCAATGGCCTTGATGGCGTTGAGCACGCAGGAGGAGCAGGCGCTCATCAGGTTGCTGGCCTTGCCCGTTACGATCGGTCCGTCCGGCAGCTGGATGGCCGCGGCGGCCACGCCGGAGCTTTCGCTTTTGGCAAGAGCGGGCGCAACCACCGCACGGTCCGCCGTGGTGAGGGAAAGCTCCTGCATGATGCGCTTGATTTTGTCCACCGCGTCCTGCGAGCCCTTACCCTGCTTGTGGTCGCAAAGAGCCTTGTAGTAACGGCGGATGATCTCTTGGCTGGCGGCGGCGCGGACGGTTTCGTCGTCCACGATGGCGTAGCCCGCCATGTTCACGCCCATATCCGTGGGAGATTTGTATACGCTTTCGTCCCCTGTGATGCGCGAGAGGATGTTGCGCACGATGGGAAAGGCCTCCACGTCCCGGTTGTAGTTGACGGTGGTGACGCCGTAGGCCTCCAGATGGAACGGGTCGATCATGTTCACGTCAGCGAGGTCGGCAGTGGCCGCCTCGTAGGCCAGGTTCACCGGATGCTTCAGCGGCAGGTTCCAGATGGGGAACGTCTCAAACTTGGCATAGCCCGCCACGCGGCCCTGGCGGATTTCGTGATACACCTGCGAGAGGCAGGTGGCCAGCTTGCCGGAGCCGGGGCCGGGGGCCGTCACTACCACGAGAGGCCTGGAGGTTTCGATGTAGGGGTTCGCGCCGTAGCCTTCGTCGCTGCAGATATAGGCGATGTCCGTGGGATAGCCCTTGATGGGGCGGTGGATGTAGTTTTTCACGCCGCGCATCGTCAGCTTTTTGGCGAAGCCGTCGGCTGCCGCCTGGCCGGTGTACTGCGTGATGACCACGCTGTTCACGCGGATGCCCATGTGCGTGATGTCGTCGATGAGACGCAGCACCTCCATATCATAGCTGATGCCGAGGTCCGCGCGCATTTTTGTTTTTTCAATGTCTCCCGCCGAGACGGTGAAGATGATCTCGGCCTGTTCGCGCATCTCGTACAGCAGGCGAATCTTGCCGTTGGGGTCGAACCCCGGCAGCACCCGGGCCGCGTGGTAATCATCAAAAAGCTTGCCGCCGAACTCCAGGTACAGCTTGCCGCCCCACTGCGCAATGCGCTGGCGGATATGCTCCGTCTGCTTGTGGATATAAAGGCTGTTGTCAAATCCTGCTTCCACTGTTATGCTCCCTCTTCCTGCGTATTCTTTTCCGGAGCATGCGCTTATACATTCAGGCGGAATTGTCTGTTTTTATACACAAACAAATGGGTTTGTCTATTGCCCGCCCCGCGTCCCCGATGGTATACTGGCCCTGTTCCGGAAAATTCCAATATCTTATATAGGATACCATTAACCCATGTGCAAGGCAAGGCGTGCGGCGCGAAAAAAACAGAAATTTGAGGCGGCCTGCGGCAATTTTCCTTTTTGCAGCCGCCGAAGGCGGCAAAGGCTTCCGTGAAGCCTTTGAGCAAACGGTCCGTTCGTGCAGCGATGGCGGTAATATGCCTTACCGCCCGGGACACGGCTCGGCGGGTTTGGATGCGCAGCGCGCCAACCGGTCCGTCCAAATCCGATGTTTTCCCGCGTGGAGACACCTTTCGGAGGGCGTCTTATCGACAATTTTTTGTCATGCATTCCGCAATATGGATTTTTTCGAGGCTTTCTGAACAAATCAAACAAAGTTTTTGTGAAAATTTATACGGGGCCTGTCGGGGAACACCGGGATTACGGATTGTATTTGCGTGGGTGTTCAGATATAATAAATATCGGTGCTGTTTGCATAAAGGATATTTGCAAAAAGCTTGACAAAAGGCTGGAGCGCGGCGCAGGCCCGCCGCAGAGGGGGCGTGCCGCGTGAAGAAAAAAGGCTGGTTTTCCGTTTTGCAGAACCTGTCCTGGCTGACGCAGCTGGGCCTTTCGCTGGCGGCGCCGCCGGTGCTGTGCCTGCTGGGCGCGGGCTGGCTTGCGAGGCGCTTTTCGCTGGGGCCGTGGGTATATTTCGCGGCCATAGTGCTGGGCTTGGGCGCCGCGGCGTGTACCTTTGCGGAATTTGTGAAAATGTTCCGCCGCAAAAACGGAAAAAAGTAGCGGCTGTACGGCCGTAAAACAAGGCGTTCCGGGCGGCGCCCGGAGGCCGGAGCTGGATGTGATCGACTTTTTATGAAGATACAGGAAGCGACAAAGCGCGAGACGCTGCACATCGCCGCGGGCACGCTGGCCTTTTCGGCGGTGATGAACGGCGTGTTCGCACTTCTGGGAAGATGGGACCTGACGGTGCTGTGGGGCACGCTGCTGGGCGGCGGCTTTGCGGTGCTGAACTTTTTTCTGCTGGGCCTCACGGTGCAGAAAATGGCCGGGGACCCGAACGAAAAAAAAGGCAAGCTCGTGCTGCAGCTCTCGTACAGCCTGCGCATGCTGGCCACGCTGGCCGTGGTGGTGCTGGGCGTAAAGCTGGCGTGCTTTTCGTGGGTGGCTACGGTGATTCCGCTGCTGTTCCCGCGGCTTACCATTCTTGCAATGCAGATCCTGGGCATGTACAAACCGCCCAAAAATAAGGAAGGAGGCGATGAGCCGGTATGAATGTGGATATCACCGGCGCGCGCATCTATTTTACCATCCCGATCTTCGGCGGAATCCCCATCACCGCCACCATTGTCAACAGCCTGCTGGTCACGCTCATCATCATAGGGCTGAGCATATTCCTCACCCGGAACCTGAAGGTGCGGGCGGTGAGCAGGCGGCAGGTGGTGGCTGAATTCCTGGTGGAGACCGCGCAGAATTTCGTGAACGGCAATATGGGTGAAAAATTCGCATATTACGGCCCGTTCGTGGCGGCGCTTTTCGCATCGTCGCTGTTTTCCAGCCTGCTGAGCCTGGTGGGGATGTTCCCCCCCACGAGCGACCTTTCCACCACGCTGGCGTGGGCGGTGATGGTGTTCGTGCTCATCACCTACACCAAGATCCGCACGGGCGGCGTCGGCGGCTACCTCAAAGGCTTCACGCAGCCCATCTTCGTGCTTACGCCGTTCAACATTTTGTCCGAGCTGGCGACGCCCATTTCCATGGCGTTCCGTCATTTCGGCAACATCGTGTCCGGCAGCGTCATCACGGCGCTGGTGTATGCGGCGCTGGCAACGGCATCCCACGCACTGTTTGCGTGGCTGCCGGGTGCGGCAGGCGAGCTGCTGGGCTCGATCCCCATCCTGCAGGTGGGCGTGCCGGCGGTGCTCAGCGTGTATTTCGATTTGTTCTCCAGCTTTATGCAGGCGTTCATTTTCTGCATGCTGACAACGCTGTATATCGCCAACGCGGCCGACGATTCCTGACGGACGCGAAGCTCCCGTTTGTTTTTCCGCCGCCCGCTGCGTGCAAGGGCGCTGAAAATAACCCAAACTATTTTTATGTAGGAGGAAACCTCTATGTTGGAAAAAGCAATCATCCTGGCAGGCTGCGCTGTGGGCGCCGGCCTCGCCCTCATCGCGGGCATCGGCCCCGGCATCGGCGAAGGCTACGCCGTCGGCAAGGCCTGCGAGGCCATCGGCCGCCAGCCCGAGTGCAAGGGCGACGTGACATCCACCATGCTGCTTGGCTGCGCCATTGCGGAGACGACCGGTATTTATGGCTTCGTAACGGGCCTGCTGCTCATCTTCGTGGCTCCCGGCATCTTCATGGGCCTGCTGTAAGCCGCGGGCACCGGCGGCGGGCGTTCAGGCCGCGCCGCCAAAAGGAGGAGACAGAATGAAACAATTTCAGGACCTCGTCACCCTCGCCCCGTGGACGTTCATTTTCCAGATCTGCAACCTGCTTATCCTGACGGCGGGCGTGAAGCATTTTCTGTTCAAGCCCGTGCAGCAGATCCTTGCCAAGCGTAAAGAGGAGATCGAAGCGTCCTACACCGAGGCTGAAAAGGCCGAGGGCGACGCACAGGCAATGAAAGAGGAATACGAGACACGCCTTGCCAGCGCAAAGGAAGAGGCGGCGGAGATCGTGAAAAGCGCCACGGCACGTGCCAATGCGCGCGGCGAGGAGCTTGTGAGCGCGGCGCGCGCCGAGGCGGCCGCGCTCAAGAGCAAGGCGGACGCCGAGATCGAGAGCGAACGCCGCAAGGCTGCCGGAGAGTTGAAAAACGATATTTCCGAGCTTGCCCTGGACATTGCGGGCCGCGTTGTGGAGAAGGAGATCGATCCCGAAACGCACAAGGAACTGATCGACGACTTCATCAGCCGTGTGGGTGACGCGTCATGACGGCAGCCGAAAAGGAATACGGCGGCGCGCTGTACGCACTTGCCGCCGAGGAGCACTGCGAGGACGCGGTGCTGGAGGGCCTTACCCTTGCGGCGGACGCTTTCCGCGAGACGCCCGGCTACCTGAAGCTGGTGCAGAACCCCGCGGTGCCGCGGGAAGAACGCCTGGCCATGCTGGACGAGGCGTTCGGCGCGGGCGTGCACGTTTATGTGCTGAATTTTTTGAAGATACTGTGCGGGAAATCCGCACTCGGCATGGCTGCGGGCTGCCTGCAGGAGTATAAGGCGCTGCTGTATGAGGCGCGCGGCATTCTGCCCGTGCAGGCCGTGAGCGCCGTGCCTCTGGATGTGGCGCAGCGTCGTGCCTTGTGCGACAGTCTGGCTCAAAAGACAGGCAGGACCATCCTGCTGGAGACCGCTGTGGACCCGTCCGTGCTGGGCGGCGTAAAGCTGCGGTACGAGGGGCTGGAGCTGGACGGCACGGCCGCCGGGCGGCTGGCCGCGCTGCGGCGCGCGCTGACGCAGGCGTGACGCCTGCACATCTGTACGTTGGAAAGTTGGTGAGACTATGCAGTTAAAACCTGAGGATATCAGCAAGATCATTAAAAGCCAGATCAAAAATTACGACAGCAGGATCGAATGCGCCGAAACGGGCACCGTCATTCTTGTGGGCGACGGCATCGCCCGCGCCTACGGGCTGGAAAAGTGCATGGCGAACGAGCTGGTGGAGTTTGAGAACGGCGAATACGGCATGGCCTTGAACCTGGAGGAGAACAGTGTAGCCATCGTGCTGCTGGGCTCCGACGAGGGCATCAGGGAAGGCGATACGGTCCGGCGCACGGGCCGCGTCGTCAGCGTGCCGGTGGGCGAAGCGCTCATCGGCCGCGTGGTGAACGCGCTGGGCCAGCCCATTGACGGCAAGGGGCCTGTTGACGCAGCCGAAACGCGGCCTATCGAGCGCAAGGCACCCGGCATCATTGAGCGCAAAAGCGTCAGCGTGCCGCTGCAGACGGGCATCAAGGCCATCGACAGCATGATCCCCATCGGCCGCGGCCAGCGTGAGCTGATCATCGGCGACCGCCAGACGGGCAAGACCGTCATCGCCACGGACACGATCATCAACCAGAAGGGCAAGGACGTGGTGTGTATCTACGTTGCCATCGGCCAGAAGCGCTCGACGGTGGCTCAGCTGGTGGAAACGCTCACTGTGGCCGGCGCAATGGACTACACCATCGTGGTCTCGGCCTCAGCCAGCGAGCTGGCCCCGGTACAGTATATCGCGCCCTACGCGGGCTGCGCTATGGGCGAATATTTTATGGACAAGGGCAGGGACGTCCTGATCATCTACGACGACCTTTCCAAGCATGCGGTGGCCTACCGCGCGCTTTCTCTGCTCATACGGCGTCCGCCCGGCCGCGAGGCGTATCCAGGCGACGTGTTTTACCTGCACAGCCGTCTGCTGGAGCGTGCGGCGCGCCTGGCCCCCGAATACGGCGGCGGCAGTTTGACGGCGCTGCCCATCATCGAGACGCAGGCCGGCGACGTTTCGGCCTACATCCCCACGAACGTCATCTCCATTACGGACGGCCAGATCTTTTTGGAAACAGAGCTGTTCCACGCGGGCGTGATGCCTGCCGTCAACCCGGGCATTTCGGTGTCCCGCGTGGGCGGCAACGCGCAGATCAAGGCAATGAAAAAGGTGGCGGGCACGCTGAAGCTGGCGTATTCCCAGTACCGTGAGCTGCAGTCTTTCGCCCAGTTCGGGTCGGACCTGGATGCGGATACCAAGCGCCGTCTGGCGCAGGGCGAGCGCATTGTGGAGGTGCTCAAGCAGGACCGCAATTCTCCGGTGCCTGTGGAGCAGCAGGTGTGCATCCTGTATGCTGTTACCAACGATTACCTGGTGGACGTGCCTGTGGAGCAGATCGCTGTGTACGAGCAGGAGCTGTACGAGGATCTAAGCAGCCTGCATGACGCGGACGTGCTGGCGCCCATCCGGGAGAGCGGCGCGCTTTCCGAAGGGACGAAGGCCGCGCTGGACAAGGCGCTGGCGGAGTTCACGGCGGCGTTCCTCAAATCCCACGCATAAAAAGAAGGAAGAAGGAGGCACGGCGTCATGGCGGCATCGTCCATGAAGGATATCAAGCTGCGCATCAAAAGCGTGGAAAGCACCATGCAGATCACCAAGGCCATGGAGCTGGTGGCGTCCTCGAAGCTGCGGCGCGCGAAGGAACGCGCCGAGGAGACGCGGCCCTATTTCACCACGCTGCATGAATGCCTTACAGACATCGCGTACGGCAACACGGATTTTTCCTCTCCGTTCGTGCAGCAGCGCGAAGTGAAAAAGACCTGCTATATCATGATCGCGGGCGACCGCGGGCTGGCAGGCGGCTACAATACCAACCTGTTTAAAACGGTGGCCGAGCATATGGACGGCAAGGCGGTGTGCGTGCTGCCCATCGGCAAAAAGGCTGTGGAATATTGTGCGCACCGCGGGCTGGAGACCGTGACGGACGCCTATGCCACGGCCGAGGACGTCTCGCTGGGCGATTGCTTTTCCATCGCACGGATGCTCTGCGGGCAGTTCCGCAAGGGCGCGTTTGACGCGCTGTATGTGGGATACACCAATTTTGTGTCCATGCTCAGCCAGCAGCCGGCGGTGCTGAAAATGCTGCCCATCCGCTACGAGCGCAGGGAAGCAAAGAACACGGCGGAGAGCCTGACGATCTACGAGCCGTCCAGCGAGGCGGTATACGACGCGATTGTTCCGGAATATGTGGGCGGCCTTTTGTGGGGGGCTATGGCGGAGAGCGTGGCCAGCGAACAGGGGGCACGGCGTACTGCGATGGATGCGGCCAGCAAAAACGCGGGTGACATGATCGAGGACCTTTCACTGAAATACAACCGTGCGCGGCAAGGCGCCATCACGCAGGAGATCACGGAGATCGTGGCCGGCGCGGAGGCATAAAACACTTGGCTTGAAACGCCAGCAGGGCAATTCAAGCCTACCCCCCGCAGGGGGCCGCGCGAAGCGCAGGCGCACAGAGGCGCGCGGGTAGCGCGCCGGATGCGCCGGAGCGCCAAGCGGGTGCCTTAGCCGTTCGAGGAGCGAAGCGACAAGAACAGTCCTCAATGGACGCCCCGCGTCCCACGCCTGAAAAACGGGTGCTTCCCGTTTTTCGGCGTATGCTCCGCACATCCGGAAACGCCCTGCAGGTATTTCAAGCCTGCCCTCGCAGGGGGCCGCGCGAAGCGCAGGCGCACACAGCCGAAAGCTGTTTTCATCCTATTCAAAGGAGACAAGCCAATGAGCAATCAGAACATCGGCACAGTCACCCAGATCATCGGGCCTGTGCTGGACATCAAATTCCCCGACGGGCATCTGCCGGGCCTGCTGAATGCCATCACGGTGGAGAACGGGGCCGACACCATCACGCTGGAGGTGGCGCAGCACATCGGCGACGACGTTGTGCGCTGCATCGCCATGTCCAGCACCGACGGCCTTGTGCGCGGCGCGAAAGCCGTGGATACGGGCAGCCCCATCACGGTGCCCGTGGGCGATCAATGCCTGGGCCGCATCTTCAATCTGCTGGGAGACCCTGTGGACAATCTTCCCGCGCCGGAGGCTCAGGAGCGCTGGCCCATCCACCGCCAGCCGCCCGCTTATGACGAGCAGGAATCCACCACCGAGATTTTGGAAACAGGCATCAAGGTCGTGGACCTCATCGCCCCCTACGCCAAGGGCGGCAAGATCGGCCTGTTCGGCGGCGCGGGCGTGGGAAAGACCGTGCTGATCATGGAACTGATCAACAACGTTGCCAAGGAGCACGGCGGCCTTTCGGTATTCACAGGCGTGGGCGAGCGCACCCGCGAGGGCAACGACCTGTACAACGAGATGAAGGAGAGCGGCGTGCTTTCCAAAACGGCGCTGGTGTACGGCCAGATGAACGAGCCGCCGGGAGCGCGTATGCGCGTGGGCCTTTCGGGCCTGACGATGGCCGAATATTTCCGTGACCGGGAAAACCAGGACGTGCTGCTGTTCATCGACAATATTTTCCGCTTTACCCAGGCGGGTTCCGAGGTTTCCGCCCTGCTGGGCCGTATGCCCAGCGCCGTGGGTTACCAGCCCACGCTGGCCACGGAAATGGGCGCCCTGCAGGAACGCATCACCTCCACGAAAAAGGGCTCCATTACTTCCGTACAGGCCGTGTATGTGCCGGCCGATGACCTGACGGACCCCGCGCCGGCCACCACCTTCGCCCATCTGGACGCGACGACAGTGCTGTCGCGCAGCATTTCCAGCCTGGGCATTTATCCGGCTGTGGACCCGCTGGAGTCCAACTCCCGCATCCTGACGCCGGACGTGGTGGGCCGCGAACACTACGAGGTGGCGCGCGACGTGCAGCGCATCCTGCAGCGGTATAAGGAATTGCAGGACATCATCGCCATCATGGGTATGGATGAGTTGTCCGAGGAGGATAAGCTCACAGTCTCCCGCGCGCGCAAGATACAGCGCTTTTTGTCCCAGCCGTTCAGCGTGGCCGAGCAATTCACGGGCATGCAGGGCAAATATGTGCCGCTCAAGGAGACCATCCGCGGCTTTAAGGAGATCATCGAGGGCAAGCACGACGATCTGCCGGAATCCGCGTTCCTCTTCGCCGGCACGATCGACGACGTGCTGGAGAAGGCAAAAACGCTGTAAGGGGGAGACGCCATGTCAACCTTTCATCTTCAGATCGTGACGCCGGACGGCGGTTTCTTCGACGGCGAGGCGGAAAAGCTCATCGTGCGGGCCATTGACGGCGACGTGTGCATCCTGGCCCGGCATTCGCCCTATGTAACGGCGCTGGGCACGGGTGAGGCACGGGTGACCATTGACGGCAAGCGCCGCCGCGCGGCCTGCGCGGGGGGGATGCTGGCAGTGACGAAAGACAATGTGCGCCTTGTGGCCACCACCTTTGAGTGGGCAGAGGATATCGACGCGGACCGCGCCCAGCGAGCGAAGGAGCGCGCGGAGCAGCTGATTGAAAAGGCCAAGGACCAGCGCGAGCTGGAATTGGCACAGGCGCGCCTGAAGCGCGCGCTGACACGTCTGCAGGTCACGGCGAAATAGCTGTGCAGGAGAGGCGGGCTTTGGCCCGTCTTTCTTTTTTGCCGTTCGGGTGGTATACTATTTTTGTTAGCCCGGCTGCCGCCCGCCGCCGCGCGGAAAGGTGCGGGAAAATAAGTGAAAAGGAGGCGCCGCGCTTTGCAGGACGCCCAGACCTTGAAACGGAATTTTTTGTGGAATACATTCGGACAGCTCACCTATATGCTGTGCCAGTTCCTGTGCGGTATCCTGGTGGTGCGCCTGGCCGGGGAGCAGGTTTCCGGCGTGTACAATACGGCGCTTACGGCCACGGGCATTTTTCTGTCCATCGCATCCTACGGCATGTACAGCTTTCAGGTGTCGGACATCCGGGGTAAGTACGGCGCAAGCACCTACATCCGCAGCCGTGTATGGACCTGTGCGCTGGCTGTGGCGCTGTGCATCGGCTTCGTAGCGGTGAGCGCCCTGACGGGCGAAAACCCATACAGCGCCCAGCAGAGCGTCTGCGTATTGCTGTTCCTGGGCTACCGCATGGTGGAATCCCTTACCGATATCTACAACGCCATCGACCAGCGCAGCGGGCGGCTGGACATCGTGGGCAAGACCTATGCGGTGCGCGGCGCGGTGACGCTGGCATCCTTTACGCTGACGCTGTGGCTCACCCAGGATATCGTTTTGACCCTTGCGTTGATGCTGGGCGCGAGCCTCGTGGTGTTTTTCGTTTATTCTCTGCCGCAGGCGCGGGCTTTTTATGCGCCGGAGCAGCCGCAGAACGCCCGCGTGGCCTCGCTGCTGTGGGAGTGCCTGCCGCTGGCGGTGTACAGCTTTTTGAACACCACCACGGCCTCCATCCCCAAATTGGCGCTCAGCAGCCGGATGGGGGAGACGGCGCTGGGCATTTACGGCCCCGTCACGCAGCCCGTCGTGCTGCTGCAGGTGGGGGCGACTTACCTGTTCAATCCGTTCATCACCGTATTTGCGGACAGCTATGCCAGGCGGGACAAAAAGGGCTTTTTCAAGGCGGTGTTCGCCGTGCAGGGCATTGTGCTGGCACTGCTGCCCCTGGGCCTGGCTGTGGCGCATTTTCTGGGACGCTGGGGGCTGGCGACGTTCGTCTCGCCCGGCCTGGCCGATTACCAGTACCTGCTGGGGCCTATGGTCGTGTCCGCCATTTTGACGGCGCTGGTGCTTTTTTACAGCATGGTGCTGACGGTGATGCGCTGTATGAAGGGGCTGATTGTGGCAAACGTGTGCGCCATTGCCGTCTCCGCGCTGGCCAGCGGGCCGTGCATCGCCCGGTGGGAGCTGCAAGGCACCACCTATGCAGCCGTTCTGGCCCAGCTGGTGCAGCTGGTGATGCTGGGCGGCGTCGCGCTGCGGATGGCGCGCCGCCACTTTGCGGGCAGCGGGCCGCTGCCTAAGCCGGAGGACCCGTTCGACGGCCTGCCCAGCTGAGGGCCGGGCTGTTCAGAAAAAATTGGAAAGTGGGGAAGACCAAGGATGGAAAGAAAGGATATGAAGCTGGGATTTATCGGGTTCGGCAATATGGCGCAGGCCATTGCCGAGGGGCTGCTGCGTTCAAAGGCACTGGAGCCGGAGCAGATCTGCGCCTGTGCGAAGGATTGGGACAAGCTGTGCGCCGCAACGCAGCCCCGGGGCATGCGTCCCTGCCGGGACGCCCGGGAGGTGGCGGAGGCCGCAGATGTGGTCATCGTGGCCGTAAAGCCGCACCTGATCGAGGAGGTGCTTTCGCCCGTGCGCGGGCAGCTTGCGGATAAGGCAGTCGTTTCCGTGGCGGCGGGCTGGCCCTTCGAGCGGTACGAGGCGCTGCTACCCGGAACGCGCCATTTGAGCACCATGCCAAACACGCCGGTGCGCGTGTGCGCGGGCGTGTTCCTGCTGGAGGAAAAGCATTCCCTTACGCCAGAGGAATACGTGCTGGTGCAGGAGCTGTTCGGCCATTTGGGGCTGGTGCAGCCCGTGGAGAGCCGCCTGCTGGGCATTGCAGGCACACTGAGCGGCTGCGGCCCGGCGTTTGTGAGCATGTTCATCGAGGCGCTGGGCGACGCGGGCGTAAAGCACGGCCTGCCGCGGGCCATGGCCTACCGCCTTGCCAGCCAGATGGTGGCGGGCACGGGCCGCATGCAGGTGGAAACGGGCGCCCACCCGGGCGCGATGAAGGACGCGGTGTGCTCGCCCGGCGGCACGACCATTGTGGGCGTGGCGGAGCTGGAGCGCGGCGGTATGCGCGCGGCTGTCATCAACGCGGTGGACGCCATCCAGAATAAGTAAAAGCGGGCGGAGCCCCGCGCGGAGGCGCTGCGGCTCTGCGCGGGGCGCTTTGCATGTGCGGCGTGCTGTGGGACCGACATGACATACAGCTGTCGGGTTCCCTGTGATAGCATGGAACAGAAGCGCCGCACGGGCGGCGGAACAGGGGAGGCGGCAGGATGCTGACAATGGAAAACGTTACGGCGCTGCGCATGCGGCGCCATTGCCTGACGCGGCGCGCGGGCGCGGCAGAGTACGATGCGCTGTACCGGGACCTTTCGCCGGGGCTGAACGTACACTGGCACGGGTTCGGGCAGCCGCCGTGCCTGGTGGAGCGCGCGGATTTTGACGACGTGGAATACAACGGCCGGCGCCAGCGGCAGCGCATTCTGGTGAAAGGGCGGTTCCAGAACGGGAACATCGGGTTTGTGGAGGCGGCACAGATGGAGCTGTTTGCCGGCCTGTACCGCAGGCCCTATAAGCCCACGGAGCATTCGGAGCTGCTGCGGGAGCTGATCGGGCGGGAAGGCCCGCTGAACATCGAAGCGATGAAACGGATGACGGGCCTGCTGGTGAAGCAGATCACGCCCGCGCTGCACCGGCTGCAGGAAGCCTTTCTTGTGTTTGAGGACCAGTTCGACGGCGAATGGGACCGGGGCTGGTACCTGTTTGACGAGATGTTCCCGGATGTGGACCCGGCGCGCATCTCCCGCGCCGAAGCCCTGCTGCGGGTGCTGCCGCGGCTTGCGCACCGGCAGGTGTACCTGACGGCGGCAGATGCAAAGGATTTTTACGGCCTTCCCGCAAGGGACGTTGCCGCGGCGATGGAAGAGCTGGCGCGGCAGGGCATCCTGGTTCGCTGGCGGGAGGGCTATCTGCCCGCGCAGGATGTGCCGCTTCTGCAGGCGCAGGCCTTTGAGCCGCTGCGCGGCGTGCTGGCGCTGCACCGGAACGACCCGCTGGTCCGCTGTGGGGAAAGCGCACGAAAGGAGCGCTACAAAAGCCCGGAAAAGGGCAGCGAGGTAACGCAGTATCTTTTGGTGGACGGCGTGATACGGGGCGCGGTGATGGGACATTTCCGTTACGGGCCATACGACCTGCACGCCGTTTGGCTGGAGCTGCCGGAGCAGGAGGCCGCGGTGCGCCGGGATGAGATCCTGCGGGCCGTATACGCTGTGAACGGCCCGAGAGAGGAGCCGCCGCCCTTTGTCCCGGTGGGATAGCACCTGCGGAAACGGCAAGGATATGCTGCGTCCCACTCCGTGCGCACGGGCGGGACGCGGGAGAACGAAAGGGAGAAAATTGATGCCGGAATACCGGGAAAACGAATTGTGCTACGAGGATTACCGTGCCTTGCGCACGCTTGCGGGGTGGGAAAATCATTCCGAAGAACAGACGAGGCGCGCGCTTGCCGCCGCCCTGTATGACGTGACCGCCGTGGAGGATGGCCGCGCCGTTGCCATGGGGCGTTTGGTGGGGACGGGCTGTACGACGTTATTGCGGACGTGGTGATTGCGCCGGAATACCAGGGGCGCGGCATTGGAAAGGCTGTGGCAGAAAAGCTTCTGGCCTATGCCCAAAGCCGGCTGCCTCCGGGCGGACGCATGAGCGTACAGCTTATTGCGGCCGAAGGCAAGAAGGGCTTTTACGAAAAGATGGGATTTCGGAAAATGCCGGGCGGGGGCTGCGGCTTTGCGCTGCGGCGTGTGCTGCCCGGGCCCCCGGCGGAATAAGGAAACGGCCCTGTCCCGCGGCTTGCAGCCGCCCGGAACGGGGCCGTTTTGCGTTTGCAGTATGATTTTTGCACACAGAAGCCGTGAGCAGCGGGCCTTACAGGTCGAACAGCAGCTCGCAGTAATCTGGCATGGGCCAGTACGTCTGGGGCACAAGCTCCTCCAGCTCGTCGGCGGCCTCGCGCAGGGCGGCCATCTCGTGCTCGCGCAGCGCGCGGCAGGCGTCCGCCCGGGCCTTTTCACCCAAATGTGCAGTGTCCAGCGCATGCAGAGCGCGGCGCAGCGCCTCCATGGCGCCCGCGGTCTTGTCGATGGTGACGCACAGTTTTTCCACCTGCGCCTTGGCGCTGGCACAGGCGCAGCCGTTCCGCTCCGCATAATATTCCGCGCGGCTCACGCGGGACAGATATTCATAGCTGGCGGGAAGAAGGCTGCGGCCTGCCATCTCCAACATCGTGGAGGCGTCGATGTGGATATGCTTGGCGTACGTTTCCAGCGTGATCTCATATCGGGAGCGGCACTCCGCAGCGGTGAACACCTTGGTGCGCTCGAACATGGCTACATTCTTCTCCGCGATGAAGCCGTCGGCTGCGTCCACCATGCTTTGAATATTGGGAAGGCCGCGGCGTGCGGCCTCGGCGGCCCATTCGGCGCTGTAATTGTTGCCGTTGAAAATGATGCGGCCGTGGGCGTGCCAGGTCTCAGCCACGATTTCCCGCACCACGGCGGAAACATCGTCCGCACCTTCCAATTTGTCGGCAAAATCGTGCAGCACGTCGGCCACAATAGCGTTTGTCACCGCATTGGCAAGGCCGATGCTTTGGCTCGCACCCACCATGCGGAATTCAAATTTATTGCCAGTGAAAGCGAAAGGCGAGGTGCGATTGCGGTCGGAATCATCCAGCTTTAAAAGCGGCAGGCTTTTTACGCCCGTCAGAAGCGCGCCGCGCTCTTCCTTTTGCAGTGCGTGGCCCTCGGCAAGCTCCTGCAGCATATGCGTCAGTGCGTTGCCCAGGAAGATACTCACCACAGCAGGCGGCGCTTCGTTGCCGCCAAGGCGTTCCTCGTTGCCCGGGCAGCTGGCCGAAAGGCGCAGCAGGTCCGCATATTTGTCGACAGCCGTCAGCACCGCGCACAGCGTTACAAGAAAAACAGGGTTTTCCTCGGGTTTGTCGGTGGGATTCAGAAGATTTTTGCCCGTATTGGTGACGATGCTCCAATTGTTGTGCTTGCCGCTGCCGTTTACGCCCGCAAAAGGCTTTTCGTGCAGCAGGCACGCAAAATTGTGGCGCAGAGCTACCTTGCGCATCAGCTCCATCATGATCTGGTTGTGGTCGCAGGCGATATTGGCTGTGGCGAATACGCTGGCCAGCTCGTACTGGCCGGGAGCGACCTCGTTGTGCTCGGTCTTAGCGGGTACGCCAAGGCGCCACAGCTCTTCGTCCAGTTCGCGCATGAATTCGCGCACGCGTTCGTTGATGCTGCCGTAGTAGTGGTCCTCAAGCTCCTGTCCCTTGGGCGGCTTCGCGCCCAAAAGCGTGTGGCCGCAGACCTTCAGGTCAAGCCGGCGGTCGAACAGGTCCTTGTCCACAAGGAAATATTCCTGCTCCGCGCCCACAGTGGGCTGTACAGACACCGTTTCGGTATCGCCAAGCGCGCGCAGCACACGCAGAGCCTGTTTGTTGAGCGCCTGCATGCTGCGCAGCACGGGGGTTTTCTGGTCCAGCGCTTCGCCGGTATAGGCGCAGAACGCCGTGGGAATGTACAGCGTGGTGCCCAGCACAAAAGCGGGGGAGGTGGGGTCCCACGCGGTGTATCCGCGCGCCTCGAATGTGGCGCGCAGCCCGCCGGAAGGAAAACTGGAAGCGTCGCTCTCGCCTTTGGCAAGCATTTTGCCGGAAAAATTCAAGATAGGCTCGCCCTGCTTTACACCATCGATAAAGCTGTCGTGCTTGCCGCTGCCCGTGCCCGTCATGGGGCTGAACCAGTGGATGTAATGCGTCGCACCCTGCTCCATGGCCCAGGCCTGCATGGCGTCTGCCACAATATCCGCAACCTCCGGGTTCCAGGGCTTGCCCTCGTCGCGAATCTCACGCAGCGATTCATATACGCTCAGCGGCAGGCGCTCACGCATCACGCGGTCGTCGAACAGATGGCTGCCGAACAGCCCGAACAATTCATTGGCCAAAAACGGTTCCTCCCCTATGAGGCCCGGCAGGGAAAACGATTCCCGGCGCGGGCGTGTCCTGTTTTTTCTGTACGCCCTATATTTTACCATGCGGGGCGGGGGACGCACAAGACAAAATGTTGCCCGGCGGTGTGAAAAAGAGCGGAAAAAGCAGCGTGTGCGCAGAGCCTGCGGAAACACGGCGGAAAATCCTCCAAAATCCCCGCGAACCTTTTAAACTTACCATAAATATGCTATACTATCTATACTTATGCGAATGAGGTGGGACAATGGAGAAACAAATCGAGGATTTTTACCGTTCGCTGCGCGGCAGGCGCGTTGCGTTCATCGGCACGGGCGTCACGAACCAGCAGTGCATTGAGCTGTTCGCACGGTGCGGCGCGCAGATCACGCTGTGCGACAAAAAGCCGGATATCGACGCCTTTGGCCCGTATGCCCAGGCGCTGCGCAAGCTGGACATCCGGTTTTCGCTGGGAGAGCATTACCTCGACGGGCTGGCGGGACAGGAGATGATCATGCGCACGCCGGGCTTTGAATACTATACGCCGGAGCTGGTGGCCGCCCGGGAGGCGGGCGCCGAGGTGACCAGCGAGATGGAGCTGTTCTTCCGGCTTTGTCCCTGCAAGATCGTGGCCGTGACGGGCTCCGACGGCAAGACTACCACCACGACGCTCATTGCAAAAATATTGGAGGCGGCGGGGTACACCGTGCATCTGGGCGGCAACCTGGGCCGCGCGCTGCTGCCTGTGGTGGACGCCATCGCGGCCACGGATGTAGCCGTGGTGGAGCTTTCCAGCTTCCAGCTTATCAGCATGCGCCAGTCCCCGGAGGTGGCGGTGGTGACGAACGTCACGCCCAACCATCTGGACCACCACAAGGATATGCAGGAATACATCGACGCCAAGCGCAATATCCTCCTGTACCAGAAGCCGGGCGGAAAAGCCGTGCTGGGCTATGAAAACGAGGTCACCCGCGCCATGGCCGCGGATGTAAAGGGGAGCTGCCGCTGGTTCACGCGTAAGAGCGTGGTGGAAAACGGTGGTTTCCTGCGGGCGGACGGCATGCTGTGCATGGCGGAAAACGGACGCGTAACGCCCATCGTGCGCCGCGAGGACGTGGCCCTGCGGGGCGAGCATAACCTGGAAAACCTGCTGGCGGCGTTTACAGCCGTGTGGGGTATGGCGGAGGTCTCCACCATGGCCGCCGTCGCCAAAAGCTTTGCAGGCGTGGAGCACCGCATCGAGCCGGTGCGCACGCTGAACGGCGTGCAGTGGTTCAACGATTCCATCGCCACCAGCCCCACGCGCGTCATCGCAGGGCTGCGGGCGTTTGACCAGAAGCTCATCATTATTGCAGGCGGCTCGGACAAAGGCATCAGCTTTGCGCCGCTGGCGCCGGAGCTGATCGCTCATGTGAAAACACTCATCCTTACGGGAGCCACCGCGCAGAAAATCGAAGATGCGGTGAAGGCGGACCCCGGCTTTGCCGAAAGCGGGCTTGTGATTTTGCGGGCGGCGGACATGCCTCAGGCCGTAGAGATGGCCAGAGCGGCGGCGCAGCCGGGCGATATCGTGTCTCTTTCGCCCGCCTGTGCCAGCTTTGACAGCTATCCCAATTTTGAGGCGCGAGGGCGCCATTACAAAGAGCTGGTGAACGCGCTGTGATCGCGGAACTGAATGAGAGCAATCGTCCGCAGTTTCTTGCCGCGGTGCGGGGCAGGCCCTATTTCGGGGATATCCTGCCCGTGCATCTGGCCGTATTCGGCCGCAGCGGCGCGCTGATGCGCTTTTATGTGGCGGATGGTTCCGCCGCCGTACAGCTCAAGGGCCGCAGCGCCGTGCTGTGCGGTACATACGACGCGGAGGAGACGGGCGCGTTCCTGCGTATGCAGGGCGTACGGTATGTGAATGCCGGCGGCGCGGCCCCGGCGGGGTACAGTCCTCTGTACGCGCTGCACAATCTGGTGCTGACGAAAGCCGCCGCTCCGCCGTGCCCGGACGCTGTCCGCCTGACGCTGGACCGCGCGCCCGCGCCCGCCGAGGTGACGGATTTTATGATGCGCGGCGAGGACGACCCCGGCGCGTGGGACAATTTTTATTCCGAGCTCTGCACAAAGCTGGCCCGGGGCGCGGCCGAGGTGTGGGCCGTGCGGCGGGAGGGCGCGCTCGTTTCTACGGCGGGCGCTTACGCCCTTTCGCCGGATACCGCATATCTGGCCGCCGTTGAAACCTTGGAAGCGCTGCGCGGGCAGGGCATCGGCGGCTGGCTGACGGGTCTGCTTGCAGCGGATCTGGCAGCCCGGGGGCGGCGTGTGGCACTCTCCTGTAAAAAAGAACGGCTGAATTTTTACCACCGTCTTGGCTTTGCGGCGGAGGATACCGTGCAGCGCTATGCGCTGGACGGGCTGCCGGAGGAAAAATAAAGGGCCTGCGCAGCCGGGAGGAAAAACAGGGCGGTGTGCCGCCGACACTACGATGAAAGAGGACAGGGAATGATCGAGCAGTTTTATGATCTGTCGCGCCCGCTGCTGGACGCAGACGAAAGGGCGCTGGCGCTGTGCCGGGAGCAGTTTGCCCGGCTGGAAGAAATCAAGGAATACAACCAGCTGAAAATGCTGAAGGCTTTCACGGACTGCCGCGTGGGCGGCAGCCATCTTGTGGGTACCACAGGCTACGGCATGGACGACGCGGGGCGCGGAAAGCTGGAGGAAGTGTTCGCTGTGCTGACGGGCAGTGAGGCGGCGCTGTTCCGCCACAACTTTATGTCCGGAACGCATACGCTCAGTGTGGCACTGTTCGGTGTGCTGCGCCCGGGAGACCGCATGGTCGCCGTCACGGGCCGTCCCTACGACACGCTGGCCGGCGTGATCGGTATCGACGGCACCCATTACGGAAATCTGATGGAATTCGGCGTGCAGTACGATGAGGTGGATCTGCTGGCGGACGGCACGCCGGACCTTGCAGGCATTGCCCGGAAGTGCCGCGGGGCAAAGATGTGTTACATTCAGCGCAGCCGCGGTTACGCCGCGCGGCCCGCGCTTTCGCTGGAGCAGATCGAAGCCGTCAGCCGCGCAGCCAAGGCGGTGCAGCCGGATATCATCGTCATGGTGGACAACTGCTACGGAGAGTTCACCCAAAAACAGGAGCCCACCCAGCGCGGGGCGGACCTGATGGCGGGAAGCCTCATCAAAAATCCGGGCGGCGGCATCGCGCCCACGGGCGGCTACATCGCGGGCCGGGCCGATCTGGTGGAGCTTTGCGCCCACCGCCTTTCCGCACCCGGCGTGGGCGGGGAGATCGGCTGCACGCTGGACATGCTGCGCGGCATGTATCTGGGCCTGTACTATGCGCCCGGCGTGGTGTGCGAGGCGCTGAAAACCAGCGTGTATGCAGCCTGCCTGTTCGAGCTTCTTGGTTATGCGGCCACCCCGGCTTACGGCGCGCAGCGGAACGACATTATCACCAGTGTGGAGACGGGCAGCCCGGAGGGCATGGTGGCACTGTGCGGCGGCGTGCAGGCGGGCAGTCCTGTGGACAGCTTTGCAGCGCCCGAACCGGGGGACATGCCCGGTTACGAGGATCCCGTCATCATGGCGGCGGGCGCATTTACCATGGGCAGCAGCATCGAGCTTTCCGCCGACGGCCCGCTGCGCGCGCCGTATACCGTGTATATGCAGGGCGGCCTGAATTTTGCCGCCGCCCGCGCGGGCGTGCTGCTGGGCGCGGACCGCATGCTGCGTCTGCGGCGCTCTGAATGAAACCCACCCCGAACGGAGGAGGAACATAAAATGAAAATATTCAACACGATGACGCGTAAAAAGGAAGAGCTCACGCCACTGGTGCCGGGGGAATACCGCATTTATGTATGCGGCCCCACGGTGTACAACTATGTGCATATCGGCAATGCGCGTCCGGTGGTGGTGTTCGATACGCTGCGCCGCTATCTGGAGTATCAGGGAAACAGGGTGCTGTTTGTTTCCAACATCACGGACATCGACGATAAGATCATCGCCAAGGCCAACGAGGCGGGCGTTTCCATGCAGGAGTACGCGGGCCGTTATGAGGCGGAGTTTTTAAAGGATTGCGACGGTCTGAACGCGCTGCCGCCCACGGTGCGCCCCCGCGCCACGGAGCACATCGACGAGATATTGTCCATCGTGGCGGACATCATTGAAAAAGGCTACGGCTATGTGGCCAAAAACGGCGACGTGTATTTCCGCGCTAAGAAATTCAAGGAATACGGCAAGCTTTCCCATCTGGTGCTGGAGGACCTTGAAAGCGGCAACCGCGCGCTTCGCAGCCAGATGGACGGCGATTTGAAAGAGGACCCCGCGGATTTTGCCGTGTGGAAGGCCGCGAAGCCTGGCGAACCGTACTGGGACAGCCCCTACGGCAAGGGACGTCCGGGCTGGCACATTGAGTGCAGCGCCATGGCGCGCAGGCATCTGGGCAAGACCATCGATATCCACGCAGGCGGCGAGGATCTGATCTTCCCTCACCACGAAAACGAGATCGCCCAGAGCGAATGTGCCAACGGCTGCACCTTTGCGCGGTACTGGATGCACAACGGTTTTTTGAACATCGACAACCATAAGATGAGCAAAAGCGCCAACAATTTCTTTACCGTGCGCGAGCTGAGCGAGGTATACGGCTACGAGCCCATCCGTTACTTTCTGCTGACAGGGCAGTACCGCGGCCCGCTGAACTACACCGCCGAGCTGATCGGCGCATGCAAGGCCAGCCTGGAGCGCCTGTACACCTGCCGGAACAACCTGGACTTTGCCATTGAAAATGCTCACGGCGACGATGAGACGCTGGTGGAAAAGGCCGCGGCTGCCCGTGGAAAATTCTGTGCCGCCATGGACGACGACCTGAACACGCCCGATGCGCTGGCCGCGCTGTTTGACTTTGTGCGTGAGATCAACACGCTTGCGCCGCAGAGCAGCAGAGCTGCGCTGGAGGCCGCGGCGGATGCTTTTGACGCGCTGACGGGCGTGCTGGGCATCCTATATAACCGCAAGAAGGACGAGATCCCTGCGGATATCCTGGCGCTTGTGGACGAGCGCGCGGCCGCGAAAAAGGCAAAGGACTGGGCCCGCGCCGACGCCATCCGCGCGGAGCTGACGGAGAAGGGCTATGTGGTGGAGGATACTCCCAAAGGCCCGAAAGTGAGCCGCGCAAAATAAGCCGCTCTATCCAAAACACATGACATATCAAACGCCCCGGCGCCGCTATAAACAGCGGCGCCGGGGCGTTTGTGTCGGATTTTTTATTGCTCCGCAATAAAAACGTATCCGGATGGCCGTGGGTCGTGCCCGGCCCACGGCATTAAAATCTCAAGCACCCGGGCACAAAGTGCCCGGGTGCGCGTAAAAACAGCAGCTGCGCTGCTGTTTTTTATGCCGCGTCTGCGGCTTCGTCGTCTGCATCCGGGGCGGCGGCAGTGTAGTCCAGGCCTACATCCACGCCCGCGTCACGGTCGGCCAGAGCCTGGGGAATGCCGGGAAAGAAGCGGGCCAGGCAGTCGCCGTGAGGGTGCAGGCCGTCGTAAAAATCGGCTGATGTGGCGGGAATGGCATAAGGATTATAGCTGCCGTACACGGGGATATTGTATTTTTTTCCAAGCGCGCGCGCGGCTTTCTCGGTGCCGAACAGGCCGCCGTAACGCTCGGTGTCCGATAGGGCGCGGTCGTAGATAATGGGGTGGTAGGGCGAGAGGAGGATGATGACGTTGATGCCCTTCTCCTGCATATACTGGAGCCATTTTTCAAAGATGGCCAGCCGCTGAGCGTCCGGTTCTGTGTAATAATCCAGACGGAACATGCCGTTGTTGGCGACCTCCAGCGCGGCATGGTCCACGGCGTCCTGTTTCCAGCCGCGGAATTCCCGGTCGTACACCAGACTGCCGTCGGAACATTTTACCTCGGTATCCTGCTGATACAGGGCGCTGTCGTCCACGGTTTGGGCAGCGCCGCTCTTGTTGGAGCCCTTCAGCATATACTCGATGTTGCCCTGAAAATAGGTCAGATCAAACAGATTTTTCCATGTCTTGGAAAGGTCCTTTTTTTCATACTCTGTGGGAACGCCCAGCTTTTCCGTCAAAAATTCAGCATACAGCGATGGATCGTTGGAGCCGTTGGCGTCCACATCTGTATTGAACAGCCACGGGTCCAGCCCGATGATGACGTTTTTCGGCAGCTTGCCCGCCTTGTCATACAAAGAAAATACGCTCAGCACATCGTTGAAATCCCCGCCGGAGGTACCGCTGTTGTAAAAGCTGGTGCCGACCATTTCACGCGTCAACTGCAAAATGCGGCTGGAACCGAGGGCGATGGTCTCAGGGGTGGTCTCTTCGTTCATGTTGGCGACAATGACTTCAAGCACTTCGAGCTCACGTCCATTGAGCTGGTTGAACCCGACAACGTTTTTTCCTTCAAACAGCATCGTGGCGATCTCCCGAAGATAGGTATCGCCCAAGAAGTAGCCCTGACAATCCACGCCGTAATTGACTGCGACCAGCAACGCAAACACAGGTGTAAACAGCAGTGCCCCCAACGCCAGGCGCAGCGCGGAAAGCAAACGGCTGCCCAAAAAGCGCAATCGTTTTTTCATCTGCCGTCCTCCTTAAAACCTTCCGTAAATAGAGCCCGAGTTGGCAAATGAGCCGAAGAACAGCATGCCCAGCACCAGCGCGTAATACAGCGGCCACCGCAGGAAGATGGGTACCTTGCGGATGGTGCGGTTCACCGGCTCCTGCACAGATTCCAGCGTTTCCACCACAAGGATGCTCACAGCCAGTACCAGCGCCGTCTGCACCGAAAGCCCGATGGAAACAAGCGCGCGGCCAATGGCGTCCGGCGCGGTGAACAGCTTGCCCCAGCCCGAAAACAGATGGCCGTAGATATACAGCGCGTCCGCAATGCCCTTACTGCCTTCAAACACCTCCGACGAACGGAAGAAGATGATACAGCTTGTGAACAGCAGATAGGTAACAGCGGTCTGGAAAATGCGCCGCACAGGCGTGAAATGATACAGCGGATTATGCCGCGTCAATTTACGCCGCGCGTCCTGCGTGGCCTTGCCTACGCACAGGTAAACGCCGTTGAGAAGGCCCCACACCACCATAGACAGGGAGGCACCGTGCCACAGACCGCTTACAAGGAAAACAACAAGCTGGTTTATGTACTGCCGCGCCTTGCCACGGCGGTTGCCGCCCAAAGGAATGTACAGGTAATCACGGAACCAGCTTGTCAGGCTGATGTGCCAGCGCCGCCACAGTTCGGTAAAGGAGCGGGCGCGCAGCGGCTGGCGGAAGTTTTCCGTCAATTCAAACCCAAACACGGCCCCCGCGCCAAGCGCCACGTCACATCCGGCGGAAAAATCACAGTAAAGCTGATAAGTATACAGCAAGCTGGCCAGCAGCAGGATGGGGCCGGTGTATGCGCCGTAACCCGGGTTGCCGTACACCGCATCCACCGCTGTTCCCAGCGTGTTGGCAATGACGAATTTTTTGAAAAAGCCCCACAGAATGCGGAACAGCCCGCCTGAAACGCGGGCGTAATCGAAGGTCTGCGGCGTTTTGAATTGGGGGATCATATGCTCCGCGCGCTCGATGGGGCCTGTGACGATACAGGGGAAAAAGCTGACAAAGAGCGCATAAAAGAAAAAGTTCTTCTCCGCACGCTGCCGGCCGCGGTACACGTCGATGACATAGCCCAGCGCGGCAAAGGTGAAATAACTGATGCCCACCGGCGCGAGAATATCCAGGCTGGGGGCCGTATAATGCAGGCCGAAGGAATCCAGCAGCGCAGCCAGCGTTTCGCCCAAAAAGTTGAAGTATTTATAATAGAACAGACAGCCCACGCACAGCGCCAGCGACACGACCAGACAGACGCGGCGCATCCATTTGACGCGCAGACGTTCCAGCAGCAGCGCCGCCGCCCAGGTGACGGCCGAGGCCGAAAGCAGCAGCGCCACAAAGCCCGCATTTTCCGGGTCGTACATATAAAACAGGTAACTGCACACCAGCAGCCAGTAGGGACGCACCGCCTTGGGCAGCACAAAGTAGGCCAGGCACGTGCCCGCCAGGAACACAAGGAACGCCACAGCGAAAAAGCTGCTCATGCGCAAAACTCCTTCCGGGGAGGATCGCCGCCCATGGGCGGCGCCAGACTGTTGAAAAAGGCAAAGAAGTAAAAGAAGCGTCCGGGGAAAAAGCTGGCGGTGGCAAAGTCATGCATCTTTGCGCGGCAAAGTGCAGGCCACGCGGCGAATGCCGCCAAAAAGGGGTGGTGATTGCGCCCGCAGGCGCGTGTCGGAACGGTGCGAAGCCTCCCTTGCGGGCAACCGCGCTGAAAGCGCGGCTCTTAGCGCGCAGACGCCCCCGCAGGGCCAGTGCCGAGGCATGTGTAGAGCGAAGCGGCCGCCGAAGGCCGCCGTGCGCGGCGAACGGGGCCAAAGGCCCTGGTCGTAAGCAGTTTGGCGGAAAAGCGCAGCGTTTTTGACAAGCTGTCGCCGCCTTTGGACGGCGCGTTACGAGGTTTTTTCGTTTTCCGTTTGCTTATCCTGCGCCGCGAGCTGCGCTTCCAGTCTGCGCACGCGCTCTTCCAGGAGGGCGTTTTCCTGCGCAAGGCGCTTGATCTTTTCCGCGAAGCCGGAGACGATGCTGGAAAGGCTGAGCAGCAAAAGCAGGATGAACGCGATGACAAGGAGGAATACCACGTTCACGGGCACAGCCATGCCCAGCAGGTCTGTCAGCACCAGAACGACATAAGGAAATACTGCGAAAACGAGCAGCACTCCGGCCGAAATGAGCCAGATGATGGAGTACCGCACCGTGAGCTTTTTCTTTTTGAGCAGCCACAGGATGAGGGCAAGATAGCACACCGCACCCAGCAAAAGGCCGACACGCAGGATAGGGCTGATGCTCTGCCAGTTCATGCGCGGCCCTCCTTCCGTCTGCCGGAGGTGATGCGGAACACCACCAGCGCAATGCTCACCTTCACCATATAATAAACCGATTTAAAAGGGCTGATGGACGATTTGCCGCCCATGCGCTCTTCCATGACGACCGGGGCTTCGCCCACGCGGTAGCCGTTCAGAACAGCGGTGATAATGGCCTCCGGCTCCGGGTAGTCCTGGGCGTAATGGTCAGCAAAATAGGCGGTCAGTTCCTTGTTGCAGGCGCGGAAGCCGCTGGTGGTGTCCAGTATGCGCACGCCGCACAGAAGACGGATCATCACGCTGATGAAGTTGATGCCCAGCCGCCGCATGAAGCTCGTCTGAAAGCCCTCCTTCGTGATAAAACGGCTGCCGATGCACATGTCCAGCCTGCCCTCGGCCACGGGCCGCACCACGTCCGCCAGAAACAACGGGTTATGCTGGCCGTCGCCGTCCATCTGCACGGTGACGTCATAGCCGTGCTCTCGGGCGTATAAGTAGCCGCTCTGTACGCCGCCGCCGATGCCAAGGTTTACGGGCAGAGAAATGTAATTGTAGCCGCGGGCTCTGCACAGCGCCGCGCTGCCGTCGGTGGAGCAATCGTTGACGATCAGGTAATCCACGTCCGGCGCGGCAGCGTGCAGGCGTTCCACCACGCGGTCCAGGTTTTCTTCTTCGTTGTAGCAGGGGATGATCACAAGGGTCTTCAAACCGTCACCTCTTTGGGCGGGCGCGCCCGCCGTATCAAGTAGTAATACGCGGCAAAAAAAGGTTTTGTTACATTTTTTTACCGGAAAGCACAAAATCCTCCAGCTGCCGCAGCAGCGGCTCGCGCCGGAAATGGGTTTCGTAATAGGCCCGGCCCGCATGGCCAAGGGCCGCGCGCCGCTCCGGCGGCATATCGGCCAGGGCCAGCAGGTTTTCGTACAGTCCGTGTACGTCGCCTGCGGGGCTCGTCAAACCGGCGGCGGCTTCGTCCATCACGCGGGCGGCTTCACCGCTCACCGAAACAAGGCACGGCCGCCCGGCGGCTAAGTAGCTGGTGATTTTTGCGGGCACCGTCAGTCCCACGTCCTCGCTGGCATTCAGTGCGGCAAACAGTGCGTCCGCCATCGTGTGATAGGCAGGGATATCCGTTACGGGATGCTGTCCCTCGAATGTGAACCAATCCGCTACATCCGCTGCGGCAATTTCCTGCTCAAGGGCGTCGCGGCTCATGCCGTCTCCCACGATAACAAAATGCACGTCCCGGCGGTCCGCCGCTTTCAGCCGCCGCGCGCATTCCACCAGAAGCGGCAGGTTCTGCGCGGGGCTGATGTTGCCCGCGAACACCACGTTGAACCGCCCGGCAAAGCGGCTTTCCAGAGCCGCGTCATGCACGTCCTGCGCATACAGGTCTTCACAGTATTGGGGCACCACGGTGCGCTGCGCCCGGGGCGCGATGGCGGCCAGGCGTTCGTCCAGAGCCGGGCTCATGGCCACAAGGCGTTCGCTGCGGCGGTAAAACCAGTGGGAAACGCCCGCGGCCACGGCGCGCAGCGCCTTGTTTCGCACAGGCATCACAGAATACAGGTTTTCCGGCCAGAGGTCCAGCACGTAAGTGGTGAGCGGCACGCGGTGCAGCTTTGCGTACACGACGGCGGGCAGCATCATCAGCACGGGGCTGGTTTCGTAGCAGAACACGGCGTCATATTTCCTTCCGTGCAGGCGCGGCAGATTGAACAGCGCCGTAACGGGGAAGGAAATATAATTGAGGAAGATGCGCAGGGAGGTGTTGCCCCTGCGGCGTATTTCGCCCGCGCGGAAGATCTGCACGCCGGCATGGCTCTCGCGCCGGGGGCCGGTATAACGGTACCCCTCAAACCACTCGCCTTTTGGATAGTTGGGCAGGCCGCACAATACATCCACCTCACAGCCGTCTTCCGCAAAGCCCGCGCAGATGTCGGTGATGCGGAAATTTTCGGGCCAATAGTGCTGGCTCACCACAAGAATGCGTTTGCCTTTCACGCAAAAACTCCTTTTTTCAGTGTTCCGGGGTGGGAAAAAGACGGCAAAGCATCAATCCTTGCGCCATACCATTTTGTTTACAACGCCCACATAGCTCTGGATGATCTTCACCACTTTGACGGAAACGTCCTCGGTGTAATTGGGTACGGGAATGCCGAAATCGCCGTTTTGATTCATGGCCACGGCGGTAGCCACGGCCTGCTCCACGCCGCCCCCGCGGATGCCCGCCAGGATAAAGCAGCCTTTGTCCAACGCCTCGGGCCGTTCGGTGGAGGTGCGGATGCACACCGCGGGAAAAGGGCGGCCGACGCTGGTGAAGAAGCTGGATTCCTCGGGCAGCGTGCCGGAATCGCTCACCACGCAGAAGGCGTTCATCTGCAGGTGGTTGTAATCGTGGAAGCCCAGCGGTTCATGCAGCCGCACCCGGGCGTCCAGCTTGAAATTCCGCTGCTCGAGGAATTTTTTGCTGCGGGGGTGGCACGAATACAGAATGGGCATGTCGTAGGCTTCGGCCAGACGGTTGACGGAACGAAATAGGTCGAGAAAATTTTTCTCGGTGTCGATGTTCTCCTCCCGATGGGCCGAGAGCAGGATATAGCGCCCTTTTTCAAGGCCCAGCCGCTCCAGCACATCGCTGGCTTCGATCTTGGCAAAATTGGCACGCAGGACCTCGGCCATGGGGCTGCCCGTCACATAGGTGCGCTCTTTGGCCGTGCCCTCGGCGTTCAAATAGCGGCGAGCATGCTCGGAGTAGCACAGGTTCACGTCGCTGATGTGATCCACGATGCGGCGGTTGGTCTCCTCGGGCAGGCACTCGTCAAAGCAGCGGTTGCCGGCCTCCATGTGAAAGATGGGGATGTGCAGGCGCTTGGCTGCGATGGCGGAAAGACAGCTGTTCGTGTCGCCCAAAATCAGCAGCGCGTCGGGCTTCTGCTGCGCCATCAGCGCATAGCTCTTGGCAATGATGTTGCCGATGGTCTCTCCCAGATCACTGCCCACGGCGTTCAGGTAAAAATCCGGCGCGCGCAGTTCCAGATCCTCGAAGAAAATCTGGTTGAGCGTATAGTCGTAATTCTGGCCCGTGTGGACCAGAAGCTGATTGAAATACCGGTCGCATTTTTTGATGACGGCGGAAAGGCGGATGATCTCCGGCCTTGTGCCGACGATGGTCATGAGTTTAATCTTTTCCATGTTCACACCTCAAGGAAATAGGTATCCGGACGCTCCGGGTCAAAGGGCTCGCTGGCCCACATCACGGTGACCATATCGCTCTCGCCCACATTCTCAATGTTGTGGGTGTAGCCCGTGGGAATGTCCACCACTTCCAGCTTATCGCCGGAGACGCGGTATTCGTACACGGCTTCGGTGTTCAGCCGGCGGAAGCGGATGACGCCCTCGCCCTTCACCACCAGAAATTTCTCGTTTTTGGTGTGGTGCCAGTGATTGCCCTTTACGACGCCGGGCCTGGAAATGTTGACGGACACCTGCCCGCGCTCCGGGGTGCGCAGGAACTCCGTAAAGCTGCCACGCGCATCGCAGTGCATGTCCAGCGGATAGGAGAAGCCGTCTGTGGGAAGATAAGAAAGGTATGTCGCATACAATTTCCGTGTGAAGGCGTCGCCCATGTCCGGTACGTCCAGCTTGCCGCGGCTGCCGCGGAAGCTTTCAATCAGCTCCGCCAGACGGCCAAGCGTCACATCATAGGCGTCGCACATCAGATGGCAGTAGCCGGGAATGGAGCAGTCCCGCGCGGCGCGCCCCTCCATCGCGGCGATGAAGCTGGCCACCACGTCGTCGATGTATACCAGAGGGAAGCTGTATGCCGGGTCCCGCACGTCGATGGGCAGGCCGTTTGCGATGTTGTGGCAGAACGTGGCCACAACGCTGTTGTAGGACGGGCGGCACCATTTGCCGAACACGCCCGGCAGGCGGTACACCAGCGCGGGCGCGCCGGTGGCGCGCTCGTGGGCGAAAATAAGCTCCTCAGCCTCCCGCTTGCTTTTGCCGTAGTCGTTGTCCAGCTCCGCCTGGATGGAGGAGGTGACGAGCACAGGCGCTTTGTTGCCCTCCGCGGCCAGCAGGGCGAGCAGGTGCTCGGTGAAGCCCCGGTTGCCCTCGTAAAATTCATCCGGATTTTGGGGACGGTTCACGCCCGCCAGATGGAACACAAAGTCCGCCCGGGCGGCGTAGTCCGCCAGAAGCTCTTTTGGCGTGTCGACATCGAACAAAAGCAGGTCGTTCCAGCCTTCATTGCGAAGCTGGGCGACAAGGTTTTTTCCCACAAAACCGCCCGCCCCTGTAATGAGCAGCGTTTTTTTCTTATTTTCCAAGCGCGGCCAGCTCCTCTTTCACATATTCAAGGCTCAGCAGCTTGTCCACGACCTCGTCCACCGTCAGGCGGCGGGTATTGTGGCTGGTGTAGTCCTCGGGCGCCTGGGTGCGCACCTCGCCGTTGACAAAGTATTTGTCGTAGTTCAGATCGCGGCCGTCGGCGGCCACGCGGTAATAACCGCACAGGTCCTCGCTGCGCGTTTTTTCCTCTCGGGTGAGCAATGTTTCATACAGCTTTTCCCCGTGGCGCGTGCCGATGATGTGCGTGCCGGTATCGCCGAACAGCTTCTGCACGGCTTTGGCAAGGTCCCCAATGGTGGAGGCGGGGCTTTTCTGCACAAACAGGTCGCCGGGGTTGGCGTGCCCGAACGCAAAGGCCACAAGGTCCACGGCTTCGTCCAGGCTCATCAGGAAGCGGGTCATCTCCGGGTCGGTGATGGTGATGGGCTTGCCCGCTTTGATCTGGTCGATAAACAGGGGGATAACGCTGCCGCGGCTGGCCATGACGTTGCCGTAGCGGGTGCAGCAGATGGTGGTAGCCTCGGCCTTGACGGTGCGCGCCTTCGCGCCGATAACTTTTTCCATCATTGCCTTGCTGATTCCCATGGCATTGATGGGGTACGCCGCTTTATCGGTGGAGAGGCAGACGACCTTTTTTACGCCCGCGTCGATGGCGGCTGTCAATACGTTGTCGGTGCCCAGCACGTTGGTGCGCACGGCCTCCATGGGAAAGAACTCGCAGCTCGGAACCTGCTTGAGCGCGGCCGCATGGAAAATATAGTCCACGCCGCGCATCACGCCGCGCAGGCTGTCCGGATTGCGTACGTCGCCGATATAAAATTTGATCTTGCCGCTCAGCTCCGGATATTTGAGCTGGTAATCGTGGCGCATATCGTCCTGCTTTTTTTCGTCGCGGGAAAAGATGCGGATCTCGCCGATGTCTGTGGATAAAAAGTGTTTGAGCACCGTATTGCCGAAAGAACCGGTGCCGCCCGTGATGAGCAGTGTTTTACCTGCAAATACTGTGGATTCCATATCGAAACCTCCAAGAATGGGCGCGCGGCCCTGTAATGTCACGTAAGAAAAGTATAACCTTGTACAGTATACCATAATCCGCCCGGGATGCCAAGATTTTGACGGATTTCGCCGTTTGACGGTCCGCTTTGGTTCTGGTATTATTTTCTTAGCTGTCCTGCGCAGCGGCGCGCGGCGCGGAAAGCAGCGCCTGCGCAACAAAGGCGCGTGCGAAAACAAGCCTGTCCGTCTGCAGGTGTGAAGAGATTCAGCGCGGCTTCAAAAAAGACAAAGCTTCCCATTATTAAAAAAGGAGATTGATCGATTTTTATGGACACAGTCCTGCCCAGTTTATTTCTGCAGGTCATACTCATTGCCTCCAACGCGTTTTTCGCCATGAGCGAGTTTGCGGTGGTGTCCGTCAACACACAGAAGATGAAGCGCCTGGCCGAGGGCGGCAGCAAGCCCGCCGCGCGTCTGCTCGTCATCACCGAGGCTCCGTCGGACTTCCTGGCCACCATTCAGGTGGGCGTTACGCTGTCCGGCTTTCTGGCTTCGGCCGCAGCCGCGGACAGCTTCGCGGACCCATTGGTCTCCGCGCTGTCGTTCATTCCCATTCCCGCCTCTACGCTGCGCGGCGTGACGGTGTTTCTCATTACCATTATTCTTTCTTATTTCATGCTGATTTTCGGCGAGCTTGCGCCCAAGCGCATCGCTATGAAGAATCCGGACGGCGTGGCGCTCAAGGTCGTGGGCGTCATATGGGCGCTGAACAAGGTGTGCAAGCCCGTCATCAAGCTGATCGCCGCGTCCACCAACCTTGTGCTGCGTCCGCTGGGCATCGGCCCGGCCAGTGATGAGGAGCCGGTGGCGGAGGAAGATATTCTGATGATGGTGGAGGCCGGCGAGGAGACAGGCACCGTGGACGAACGCGAGCACGAGATGATCAAAAACATCTTCGAGTTCGACGACCGCAAGGTGTCCGAGATCATGACGCACCGCACCGATGTGGTGGGCGTGCCCGTGACGGCCACGCTGCAGGACATCGTGGCGCTGCAGGCGGAAAACCGTTTCTCGCGCATCCCGGTATATAAAGAGGACCTGGACGATATCGTGGGCGCTGTGTTCGTAAAAGACCTTGTCCCCCTGCTTGAGCCGGGCCGATATGCCGACGCCACGCCGGAAAAATACATGCGAAGCGTGCTGTATGTGCCCGAGGGTATGACGTGCTCCAACCTGCTGCACGCATTTCAGAAAGCGCGTGTGCACCTGGCCATCGTCGTAGACGAATACGGCGGCACGGAAGGCATGGTAACCATGGAGGACCTGCTGGAGACGATCGTGGGCGATCTGGACGACGAGCACGAGGAGGACAATGCCGTCGTCACGCTGGCGGACGGCGTGTATGAGGTGGGCGGCGATGTGCCTGTGAATGAACTGGAGGGCCTTTTGGGCGAGGACATTTTTGAAAATGCCGACTGTGATACCATCGGCGGCTTCATCACTGAGACATTGGGCCGTATCCCGCAGGCGGGCGAGACGCTGCCGCTGGAGACACTGGGCTATACCCTCACCGTAGCGGAAGCCACGCCCCGCGCTGTGACGAAGGTGACCATCACCCGCACGGCTGAAAAAACGGCCGATCCGCAGCCCGCGCCGGAGCAGAAGCGCCGCTTCGGACGCAAAAAAGACAGGGACGGGGAAAAGTGAGCCTGTCCCGGAACGAAAGCAGGCGCAAACCCGGGCACGGACTTGTCCGGGCGCCTGAACCACAAAGCCCGGTGTGGCGATAAAACAAAGGAGAGCTGAACAATGCGCGCTTATGAACGCCTGATGAATTATGCAAAGGTACACACCACATCCCAGGACGGCACGGGGCGAACGCCCACTACGGAGCGCCAGCTGGACCTGGCGCGGATGCTGGCGGAGGAGATGCGCGCAATGGGCATAGCCGACGCGCGCGTGGATGGCTTCGGCTATGTGTACGGAAGCCTGCCCGCTACGCCCGGCTGCGAAAAAAGCCCGGCCATCGGCTGGATCGCCCACATGGATACGGCCCAGGCATTCTCCGGCGAGAATGTGAAGCCCATTCTGCATGAGAATTATGATGGCGGCGACGTGGCCCTGCCGCAGTGCGGCCGCGTACTGAAAACGTCCGAGTTCCCGTTCCTGAAAGAGCTGAAGGGAAAAACGCTCATCACGGCCGACGGCTCCACGCTTCTGGGCGCGGACGATAAGGCGGGCATTGCGGAGATATTGACGGCATGTGAACAGCTCCTGCAAAGCGGCGCGCCCCATGGCCCGGTGAAGATCGCCTTCACGCCGGACGAGGAAGTGGGCGAAGGCGCAGACCATTTCGACGTGCCGGGCTTCGGGGCGGCTTATGCCTATACGATGGACGGAGGCGAGGTGGGCGAGATATCCTACGAGAACTTCAACGCCGCGTCCGCTGTGTTCCGCATCACGGGCGTTTCGGTACACCCGGGCAGCGCCAAGGACACCATGGTAAACGCGCTGAAGCTGGCCTGCGAGATCGACGGCATGCTGCCGCCGCGGGAGGTGCCTGAGCACACCGAGGGCCGGGAGGGCTTTTTCCACATGGACGCTCTGTCCGGAGACACGGCTGCCGCGCGTCTGGAATATATCGTGCGCGACCATGACCGGGAAAAGTTTGAGGCGCGCAAGGAGCTGCTGCTCGGCGTGGAAAAGGCCATGACGGAAAAGTATCCCACGGCGCGGGTGGAGCTTGCGCTCAAGGACAGCTACTACAACATGCTGGAGCAGATCCGTCCCTGCATGCACCTCATTGACAATGCGAAAAAGGCCTGCGAGGCGGCGGGCGTACAGTGGTTTGAGGAGGCGACGCGCGGGGGTACAGACGGTGCGCGGCTGTCGTATATGGGTTTGCCCTGTCCGAACCTGGGAACCGGGGGCCATAACTTCCACGGGCCTTACGAGTGTATCACAGCAGAAAGTATGGACAAGGCCGTGGAGATCATTTTAAATATCATCGCGCTGTATGCGGCGTGAGCGGGGATAGCTTGAAAGGGGCGGGCCTCTTTCATTGAAAATCACTGCGGGTAGCCCTTTGGGCCTGCCCGTGAGCGGGCGCGCGCCGCGCGCCCGGTATGGACAAGGCCGTGGAGATCATTTTAAATATCATCGCGCTGTACGCGGCGTAAGCGGGGATAGCTTGAAAGGGGCGGGTCCCTTTCATTGAAAATCACTGCGGCAGGCCCAAAGGGCTGCCCGTGAGCGGGCGCGAGGCCTGGACAAATAAGCACAAAACGGGGAGGCGGCGCCTCCCCCTCTTTTTCATTTGCGTTTTGTGAAATTTGCGCAAAACATGCGGAAATATGAAATATTTTGTTCCTGCCGGACGTATAACAAACAAAGGGATGCCCCAGAGGGAAAGGAAGTGCTTTGTTGTGAAAAAAACTGTATGGAAGCTGTTCGCACCGGCGCTCTGTGCCGCTGTGCTGTTTGCCGCGTGTTCAAAGGATGACAGCTCGTCTTCGCGTCCGCAGAGCGTTTCAACACCGCCTGCAAGCTCCAGCGTACCGCCGGCAAGCGCATCGTCGCAGCCTGCAAGCTCCAGCAGCGCGGCGTCATCGGAGGCGGCAAGCAGCGTGCCGGCGTCCAGCTCTGCCGCTTCGTCCTCCGCGGCCGCCACGCCCACGCAGAGCACACGCCGCGGCGCTACGGTACGCGCGGACGGCGGCCTGCGTCTGCGCGCATCCGCCAGCGAAAAAAGCGAAAAGCTGCTCACGATCCCCGACGGCACGCACATCGAGTGCACCGGCTGGCAGAGCGGGTGGGCCAAAACGACCTACGAGGGCAAAACAGGCTATGTCTCGGCAGTGTACTTATTGTATGACGGCAAGGTGCGTGCGGACGGCGGCCTGCGCCTGCGCAGCGGCCCGGGCGAAAGCTACGAAAAACTGCTCACCGTGCCGGACGGCACCGTGCTGCCCTGCATTTCTCAGGGGGACGGCTGGGTGAAAACGACCTACAACGGCAAAACAGGTTATGTTTCTCAGGACTATCTGCTGGTTCCCGTTACCGTGCGCGCGTCCACAGGCCTGAACCTGCGCGCCTCTGCCAGCGAAACGGCCGAAAAACTGCTCACCATTCCCAACGGCACCGTAGTACAGTGCTACGGCAACAAGGAGAATGAGTGGGCCAGGGTGGCTTACAACGGCAAGGCGGGCTATGTTTCCTATCTTTATATCGCCTATGATTGAGCGGTGAAACGGGCTCGAAGAAACTGAAAGCGGGGCTTAAAGGAAGTGTTTGTCCATGAGAAAAACAGCGATATCCATTTTGGCAATAACGCTTTGCGCGCTGTTATCCGGCTGTGGAAAAGCAATGACCATCAGCCTTCCGTTTGCAGCCTCGGACGTGGAAAATGTTGAAATGTACCATTATGTCGTTCCGGCCTCCGCTGAAAAAAAGATCATAACGCAGGCGGATGCTATCAGCGAGCTTTACGCCGTGTTTTCGGAACTGCCTGTGAGCGACCGAAAGACCGAGCCGGTCGCGGGGGGAGCGGTAACGAGCTTCAGGTTCAACCTTTCGGATCATACAAGCTATGAAATTATTTATTGCGCAGAGGCTGTTAAGAAAGGCCGATTGAAGCTCCCCGCAGAACAGCAGGATTATTTCACCTCGGCGGATATTGGAGGCTGCTGGGATGGCTGTGCTTATGAAGCGGTGGATACAGGCGAAAGTGAGCTGCCGACATACAGTTGAACCACGGTTTTCCGGCGGTTCAAAACCGCGTGGCGGAGCTGCTGTAAGTAAAAAAGAACCATGCGGGACGGCTGCCACGGCATGCTGTTCCGTCGTATAAAAGCGCGTTCCGTCCGGTCTTATGGCTTTGCGGAGCGCGCTTTTTATCATTCCACATAAAAGCGGCTTTCTTTTTCGGCGCAGAATGTGTAAACTGGAGAAAAGCATAAAATTTTTCGAAATACTTTACTGATTTACTTGACTAAAGCGAACGGCTGTATTATACTGCTTTTATCACGGAAAACGGAGCGGCCGCACCGGCCGGAAACGCCACCGTGGACGGCGAAAGCGGGAGCGGGCTTTGCACGGGACCGCCCGCGCCGCAGAACAAAGGGGGCAAGCGCCAATGGAGATCGAAACGGGACGTCTGCCGAAAGACGAACAGGTGCCGCTGCTTTTGCGCGGACTGTTCGAGCAGCGCGGCTACCGCCGCTACCGGATGAGCAATTTTGAAGCCTATGACCTGTACCGGGAGAATAAAAACTTTCTCGAAAGCGAAGGGATCATTACCTTCACCGATGCGTCGGGCCGGTTGATGGCTCTGAAGCCGGACGTTACCATGAGCATCGTCAAGCACACGAAGCCGGACGCTGTTTCCAGCAAGCTGTATTATGTGGAAAACGTGTTCCGTCTGGCGCCGCAGAGCGGCGAATACCGGGAGATCAGCCAGATGGGCCTGGAGTTCATTGGCGGCCAGGGCGGCTATGCCGAGGCTGAGGCCGTTGAATTGGCCGTGCGCAGCCTTGCGGCCATTGGTCCGCAGAGTGTTCTGGACGTGGGTCACATGGGCTTCATCACGAGCCTGTTGGACGTGCTGGGCGTCAGGGAGGAAGCCCGCGCCGCCGCGCTGGACGCGCTGCGGGCCAAAAACGCCCACACGCTGCGGGCCATCGCGGCCGAAAGCGGCTGCACGGAGGAAGAGGCGGGCCAGCTTGCCGCGCTGGCGGCTTTGGCCGGGCCCTTCCCCGAAACGCTGGACGCCGCCCGCGCGCTGGTGGCCGCGCCGGGCATGGCGGACGCCTGCGGCGAGCTGCAGAGCCTGTACGACGCGCTGGAGGCTGTGGATGCGGCGGATACTCTGCGGCTGGATTTCTCCACGCTCAACGACATCGACTACTACAACGGCGTTGTGTTCAAGGGCTATGTCCGGGGCGTGCCCCGGGCCGTGCTGGCGGGCGGGCGTTACGACAACCTGATGCGCCGCTTCGGCAAGCCGCAGCCCGCCGTGGGCTTCGCGCTGTACCTGGGCGGGCTGGGCCGGGCGTTTGCGGAAAAATCCGATTACGACGTAGACACTCTTCTTTTGTATGATGCAGGCCAAAGCCCGGCGCAGGTGGCGCGGGCGGTACAGAGCATTTTAAAAAGCGGCCGCAGCGTAAGGGCCGAACAGAGCGCGTCGGAGGGCCTGCGTGTGCGCCAGACGCTGCGCCTTGGCCCGGACGGAGCGGTCCCCGTGACAGGAGGTGGCGGCATATGCTGAATATCGCCTTGCCCAAGGGACGCTTGGGCGACAAGGTATACGGGCTGTTTTCCTCCATTGGGTACGACTGCGCGGCCATTTACGAGGACAACCGGAAGCTGGTGTTTGAAAACCCGGAGCGCGGCGTGCGGTACCTGCTGGTGAAGCCCAGCGACGTGGCCATCTATGTGGAGCACGGAGCGGCGGACATCGGCGTGGTGGGCAAGGACGTGTTGCTGGAAACACAGCCCGATGTATATGAGCTGCTTGATTTGCAGCTGGGCCGCTGCCGTCTGGCTGTGGCAGCGAAAAACGGCTGGCAGGAGGACCTTTCGCTGCCATTGCGCGTGGCGACGAAGTACCCCCGCGTGGCAAAAGAGTATTACGAGGCGCAGGGCCGCCAGATCGAGATCATCAGGCTGAACGGCAGCATCGAGCTTGCGCCCATTCTGGGCCTTTCGGATGTGATCGTGGACATCGTGGAAACAGGCACGACGCTGAAGGAGAACGATCTGGGCGTGTTCGCGGACGTGGCCCAAAGCAGCGCGCGGCTCATTGCAAACAAGGCGAGCTATCAGTTCAGCGCCGGCGTCATCGACGGCATCTGCGGGAAGTTGAGGGAAAAGCTATGATTCGTGTGTTCAAAAGCGGGGAAGTGGCCCGCGCGGATATTTTATACCGGGGAGAATCCGGCAGCACGCAGGCCGTGGAGGACGCGGTGGCGGATATTCTGGCCGATGTGAAGAAAAACGGAGACGCGGCGGTGCTGCGCTATTGCGAAAAATTCGACGGTGTGAAGCTGGCGGGGCTGCGCGTGGCGCAGGCGGATATCGACGCGGCCTACGAAGCGGCGGACCCGGAATTCATCCGGACGCTGACGATGGCCGCTGGCAACATCGAGGCCTTCCACAAACGGCAGATCCGCCGGAATTTTGTCATCAACGACACGCCCGGCGTGGTGCTGGGCCAGAAGGTGACGCCCATTGAGCGGGTGGGCCTGTATGTGCCCGGCGGCACGGCCAGCTACCCCTCCAGCGTTCTGATGAACGCTATTCCGGCGCGTCTGGCGGGCGTTTCGGAGATCATAATGGTAACGCCTCCCGCAAAGGACGGCAGTGTGGCGCCGGCCATTCTTACGGCCGCAAGGGTGGCGGGCGTGACGGCCATTTACAAAATGGGCGGCGCGCAGGCCGTGGCGGCGCTGGCCTACGGGACCGAAAGCGTGCCGAAGGTGGATAAGATCGTCGGCCCGGGAAACATTTTTGTGGCCGCCGCCAAGCGCCGGGTATACGGCATCGTGGACATCGACATGATCGCAGGCCCCAGCGAGATACTGGTGCTGGCCGACGCTGCGGCGAACCCCGCCTATGTGGCAGCGGACCTGCTGAGCCAGGCCGAGCACGACAGGCTGGCCACCGCGGTGCTGGTGTGCGACAGCGAGGCGCTGGCCGGGGCGGTTTCGGCGGAGCTGGAGCGGCAGATTCCCTTGCTGCCCCGGGCGGACATCGCCCGCGCGTCCATCGACAACAACGGCAAGATCATCATTGCACGGGACATGGCCGAGGGCGTGGACATCGCCAACGAGATCGCGCCCGAGCATCTGGAGGTCTGCGTGGACGACCCGTTCAGCCTTTTGAACAGCATCCGCAACGCGGGCAGCATCTTTTTGGGAAAAAACGTGCCCGAGGCGCTGGGCGATTATTTCGCAGGGCCGAACCACACGCTGCCCACGCTGGGGACGGCGCGCTTTTCCAGCCCGCTTTCCGTGGATGATTTCGTGAAAAAATCCAGTTTTATTTATTACACGAAAGAGGCGCTGGGTGCGGTGCAGGAGCGCATCGTCGATTTTGCCGAGCGCGAGGGGCTTTCCGCTCACGCGCGCAGCGTGTCCATCCGGTTCGAGGACGGGCAGTAAGACGAAGCAAAGGGGAAAAGCGAATGGAGTTTATTGCGTTCATCGTGACGGTGCTTGTGGGCTTTGTGGCGGAAAGCCTGCTGGGGAATTGGCTGAACTGGCCCGGTGTGGGCGCAGTTTTCGCCGCTGCGGCAGCGGCGGCGTTCATTCTTCGGGCGCTGCAGCGTAAAGAAGCGCCTGCCGAAACACAAAGCGATGCCCAATCCCCGGGCGGTTGCCCCGGCGGGCAGGAAAAATGATTTTTGGTGCAGGGAGGCAGAGAAACGCATGAGCCGTTTTTTGGCGGGCGCGCTGCGCGCCGTTACGCCCTATACGCCCGGGGAACAGCCGCGGGGCGTGGAAACCCTTATCAAACTGAACACGAATGAAAACCCGTACCCGCCCAGCCCGAAGGTACTGGAGGCGCTGAACGGCCGCGCGGCGGAAAACCTGCGCCTGTATTCGGACCCCGCGTGCGCGGATTTTCTGGCCGCGCTGGCAGAGACGTTCGGCGTGGGCCGGGACCAGGTGTTCGCGGGCAACGGCTCGGACGAGGTTCTGGCGTTTGCATTCCTCGCGTTTTGCGAAAAGGGCGCGGCATTCGCAGACATCACCTACGGCTTTTACCCGGTGTTCGCGCAGCTGTTCGGCATCGCGGCGCAGGAGGTGCCGCTCCGGGAGGATTTTTCGGTGAATACAGGCGATTATGCGGGTGTGCCGGGCACGGTGTTCCTGGCAAACCCCAACGCGCCCACGGGCCTGTGCCTGCCGCTGGCGGAGATCGAGGCGCTCCTTCGGCAGGACCCGGACCGCCTGGTGGTGGTGGACGAGGCCTATGTGGATTTCGGCGGAGAGAGTGCCGCCTGCCTGCTGGGCCGGTACGACAATCTGCTGGTGGTGGGCACCTTTTCCAAAAGCCGAAGCCTCGCGGGCGCGCGGCTGGGTTATGCCGTGGGCAGCCCGGCGCTCATCGCGGACCTGAACACCGTCAAATTCAGCTTCAACCCCTATAATATCAACCGCCTGACGCTTCTGGCGGGCGAGGCCGCGCTGGCCGACGCACCCTACTTCGCGCGCTGCTGCACGCAGGTAGCCGCCGTGCGGGACGAGACGGCGCAGGCCCTTCGCGCGTTGGGCTTCACAGTGACAGACAGCAAAACAAACTTTCTGTTCGCGGGCGCGCATCCGGCTGTTTCCGGAGGAGAATATTATGCAGCGCTGCGGCAAAGCAGTATTCTTGTGCGGCACTTTACGCTGCCGCGTATCGAGAACTGGGTGCGTATCACCGTCGGCACCGCCGCGCAGATGCAGCGCCTTGTGGATGTGACAAAGCAGATACTGGACGCGCGGCACAGCGCCGCGCGCTGACAAAAAACACACGAAACAGGAGGGTTTGCCATGAGCATGCGCATCGTAAAATCCGCGCGCCGCACCGACGAAACGGAGATCAGCCTGACGCTGAATCTGGACGGTTCAGGCATTTACGACGTGGACACGGGCTGCGGTTTTTTGAACCATATGCTGGAGCTGTTCAGCCGCCACGGCCGGTTCGACCTCACGCTCGCCTGCCGCGGCGACGTGCAGGTGGATTATCACCATACCGTGGAGGATATCGCCATCGTGCTGGGCCGCGCGTTCAGCGAGGCGCTGGGTGATCGCGCCGGCATCAACCGCTACGGCACCTGTACGCTGCCCATGGATGAGGCGCTCATCCTTGCGGCTGTGGACATCAGCGGGCGGCCGGCCGTGGGCTATGCGCTGGAGGTCCCCACCGAAAAGGTGGGCGATTTCGACACCGAGCTGGTGGAGGAATTCCTGATGGGCTTCGCGCGCAGCCTGGGCTGCGCGGTGCATGTGCGCCGCCTGGCGGGCACAAACAGCCACCATATCATCGAGGGCATGTTTAAGGCGCTGGCCCGCGCGCTGAAAGAGGCCGTCGCCATCGATGAAAAATACGCGCTTGAGATCCCATCCACCAAGGGGACGATTTTGTGAATGCGGAGGGACGGATATGATCGCGGTGATCGATTACGGCGTTGGCAACCTGTTCAGCCTTTCGTCCTCTCTGGCGTATCTGGGGCTGGAAAACAAAGTCACGCGCAGCGCGCGGGAGCTGGACGAGGCGTCGCATATCATCCTGCCCGGGGTCGGCGCGTTCGGCGACGCGATGGAAAAGCTCGCGTCCACGGGCCTTGTGCCCGAGCTTGAGCGGCAGGCGGAAAACGGCAAGCCGCTGCTGGGAATCTGCCTTGGCATGCAGCTTCTGTTTGAAAAAAGCTATGAGTACGGCGAGCACGCGGGCCTTGGCCTGCTGCCGGGCAGCGTCTGCCCGCTGGAACCGGACCTCGCGGCGGCGGGCTTTAGTTACAAGGTGCCGCACATCGGCTGGAACAGCCTGCATCTGGTAAGGCCGGAAAACCCGCTGATGGCCAATACGCGCGAGGGCGATTTCGTCTATTTCGTCCATTCGTTCTATGTCAAGGGCTGCGGGGACGCGCTGGTGGCCGGCGCCGAATACGGCGTGACGGTGCCCGGCGCGGTGGCGCGGGGCAATGTGTACGGCTGCCAGTTTCACCCGGAAAAAAGCGGAGAAGCCGGCCTGCGCATCCTGCGGGCTTTTGCGGCGCTGTGACGGGAAAAATACAGAAACCGGCCCGCGGGCGGCGTGCGCGCCGCCGGGGCGCAGAAAGGAAGAAGCGGCCATGCAGATATTCCCGGCGATTGACCTGAAGGACAAACAGGTGGTGCGTCTGACGCAGGGAGACTATGGAAAAGTGGAGGTGTACGGGCAGGACCCGGCCGCCGCCGCGCGCGGCTTTGCGGCGCAGGGGGCGAAGTACCTGCACGTTGTGGACCTGGACGGCGCGAAGGACGGCGCGCTCTCCAACTTCGACGCGGTGTCCGCCATTATCGCGGCCACAGGCATGTTTGTGGAGGTGGGCGGCGGCATTCGCGACGAGGCGCGGGTGCGCGCGTATCTGGAGCAGGGCGCGGGACGTGTGATCCTGGGCACCGCCGCACTGCGCGATTTTGCGTTTTTGCAGCGCATGGTGGACAAATACGGAGAAAAAATCGCCGTGGGCGTGGACGCGAAGGACGGTTTTGTGGCCACCGACGGCTGGCTGAACGTGAGCCGCACGCAGGGCGTGGACTTTTGCAGGCGGGTATATGAAGCGGGCGTGCGAAACGTGATATACACCGATATCGCCCGGGACGGCGCGATGCAGGGCACGAACCTGTCCGTGTATGAGACGCTGGCGCGGGAGGTGCCGGGCCTCGGCGTCACGGCGTCGGGCGGCATTTCGTCACTGAGCGAGATCCGCGCGCTGGCCGCAATGGGGACAAAGGCGGCTATTGTGGGGAAAGCCGTATATACGGGCGCGCTGGCCCTGCCGGATGTGCTGGCCGCGGCGGGGGAGGAATAGTTCTATGGTGACAAAGCGTATCATCCCGTGCCTGGACATCCGAAACGGGCGCGTGGTAAAGGGCGTGAATTTCAAGGGCGTGCAGGACGTTGAGGACCCCGTGGCGCTTGCGCGGCGCTACAACGACGCCGGCGCCGACGAGCTGGTATTTTACGACATCACGGCCAGTGTGGAGGGGCGCGGTCTGTTCACAGACGTGCTGCGGGACGTGGCGCGGCAGATATTCATCCCCCTCACCGTGGGCGGGGCAATCAATACGCTGGAGGATTTCGACCGGGTGCTCAAGGCGGGTGCGGACAAGGTGAGCGTCAATTCCGGGGCCATCAAAGACCCGGCCCTCATCGGAGAGGCTGCGAAGAAATACGGCGACCAGTGTGTGGTGCTCTCCATGGACGTGGCCCGCGTGGACGGCAAATACCACCTGTTCACAAAAGGCGGGCGCGAGGATACCGGTCTGGACGCACTGGAATGGGCTGTGCGCGGCGAAGCCGGGGGCGCGGGGGAGATCGTGCTGAACAGCATCGATACCGACGGCGTGAAGCGGGGGTTTGACCTGGAGATGCTGGAAGCCCTGTCGAAGCGTGTGTCGCTGCCCATCATCGCATCGGGCGGCGCGGGCAAAATGGAGGATTTCAAAACGCTGTTCACGCTGCCGGGCGTGGATGCGGGCCTCGCGGCCAGCATTTTTCATTTCGGCGAGGTGGATATCGGAAATTTGAAGCGGTATTTAACTGAAAGCGGCGTGCCGGTGCGGCTGTGAATGCAGAGAGGAACGCGTGCCGGAATGAAAAAACGGGGAACCCCGACTTTTAAAAACGACTTGACGCCGCAGCAGCGCGAACGGCAGCAAGCCGTTTTTGCAAAAGAACGCAGGCAGGAGGAAAAGAACCGGAAAACCGGAGAAATTCTGGACGCGGCGGCTGCCGTTTTGAAGATTCTGACGGATGTATAGCGGAAATTCAATGGAGGCTTATGGATATGCGGCGGGGAGCTGCCGTCCCTGCGGCGCTGAGAGATTCGGCAGGTCCGCCGGGGGAACGGTTTTTCGCTGATGCAGAACCGCGAGCGGCGGGACGCTGCTGCCCCTGCGGCGCCGAGAGATTCGGCAAGGCTGCTGAAAAAGTATGTTTCCCATTGTTAAAAAGGAGAAAACAGCAATGACGACACAAGAGCTGAAATTCGACGAAAAGGGGCTGATCCCCGCCGTCGTGCAGGATTTTTACACGAAAAAGGTGCTCACCGTGGCGTATATGAACGCCGAAAGTCTGGACATCACACTGCGGGAAAAGCGCACCTGCTTCTGGTCCCGTTCCCGGCAGGAGCTGTGGCGCAAGGGCGAGACGAGCGGCAATGTGCAGCATGTGGTGTCTGTCACGGCGGACTGCGACGGCGACGCGCTGGTGGTGGAAGTCATTAAGGACGGTCCCGCCTGCCATCTGGGCACGGATTCCTGCTTTGCCAATCTGCTTTTCCGGGACGAGGAGGTGCAGCGGTTTTCACTGGAGGCGCTGTACGCGCTGCTGGAGGGCCGCAATGCCCAGCGTCCCGAGGGCAGCTATACCACCTACCTGTTTGAAAAAGGGCGGGAAAAAATCTTGAAAAAGGTGGGTGAGGAATGCACCGAAGTCATCATCGGGGCCATGAAGGGCAGCCGGGAGGAAACCATCTACGAAATTTCCGACCTGTGTTACCATGTGCTGGTCCTGATGGTCGCAGAAGGCATCACGCTGGATGACATCCGGGCCGAGCTGGCGTCGCGCCATGTCATTGACCATAAGGTGAAACAGGAGACGATGCAATGAGACTGACATCCTCCACACACAACCATACAAATCTGTGCGACGGCAGGAACACGCCCGAGGAAATGGCCCGGGCCGCGTTGGAGGCCGGCTTCACGGATTTCGGCTTTTCCGGCCACAGCTATGCGCCGTTTGATCTGGATTATTCCGTCAAATCGGAGCAACACTATGTGCAGGAGCTGCGTGCACTGCAAAAGGCATACGCGGGCCGTCTGCGCATTGCCGTGGGAATGGAAGCTGATTGGTTCGCTCCGGTGAACGACCGCGCGGCGCTGGACTACATCATTGGCTCTGTGCATTACCTGCGGGACGAAGCCACAGGCCGGTATTATGCCGTGGACGGCGCACCGGAGGCTCTGGACGCCTGTGTGACGCAGATGTTCGGCGGCGACGCGCTGGCCATGGCCCGGGCCTATTACGCGCTTGTGGCTGAAAACGTCCGGAAATACCGGCCGGAGATCATCGGCCATTTCGACCTGGTGAAAAAAAACAACTGCGGCGGACACCTGTTTGATGAAGCGGACCCGGTTTACCGTACTGCGGCGCTGGAGGCGCTGGACGCCTGCGCCGCCACCGGGGCTGTTTTTGAGGTGAACACGGGCGGCATGTTCCGCGGTTACTGCGGTGAGCCGTATCCCTCGCGCTTTCTGCTGGAAGCCCTGCGGAAAAGCGGCGCACGCGTCACTGTAAACGCCGACGCGCACTGCACCGAAGCCGTGCGCTTCCGTTTTGACGAAACGCTGGCGCTGCTGCGGGATATCGGCTTTACGGCTGTGACGGTGCTGGAGGACGGCATGTTTGTGGAAAAACCGCTGTGACGCAGCCGGTGCGTGAACATCCTGACGAAATTCAATGGCTTGATTTGTGCGTATCGTACAGAATTTTGTTGCCGTGCCGGGAAATGCTTTGCACCGGTGCGCCGTTCTTTTGTTTGCACCCGCGCGCGGCGGATGGTATAATGCTTGCGTGAAACGGAGCTCTTGCGGTATTCCGCGGCGCGGAAGTATGCGGGGCGGGAGGCCCCGGCCCGCACAGAAGAAAGGACACGAATATGACGAACATCTGGCATGATATCAGCCCATCGCGCATTAACCCGGAAGACTTCATCGCGGTGATCGAAATTGAAAAAGGCTCAAAGAAAAAGTACGAGCTGGATAAGGAGACCGGCCATATCATTTTGGACCGCATCCTTTATACCTCTACCCACTATCCGGCAAACTACGGTCTGATCCCGCGCACCTTTGCGGACGACGGCGACCCGCTGGACGTGCTGGTGCTGTGCAGCGAGGTGCTTGCGCCGCTGAGCCTGGTACGGTGCTATCCCATCGGCGTCATCACCATGCAGGATCAGGGGAAAATGGACGAGAAGATCATTGCAATCCCCTTTGAGGACCCCACCTACAACACCTACCGTGACATATCGGAGCTGCCCAGCCATATCTTCAGCGAGATGCGCCATTTCTTCAGTGTGTATAAGAATCTGGAAGGCAAGACTACGGTGGTGGACGAGGAACAGGGGCCGGATGAGGCGAAACGCATCATTCAGAACTGTCTGGACAATTATATCGAAAAATTCTGCCGCTGAACCCGACAAAATGCATGCCCCGGCGCTGCCCGCGCCGCGGGCTTTTTTGTGCTTTCTTGGATTTATTTGCGCTTTGCAGCGGGCGGGATTGACAGACCAAAGACATACACTTATACTTTTATAACAAACTTATAAAAGAGAATAACGAAAGAGGTGCCGCTGGTGGAAAACTCCCATGCAAGCCCGGGCCTGCTGAAGCAGGCCAACAGCTCCGCGTTGCACAGAGTGCTGCGGGAAAAAGGCGCGGCTACCCGCGCGCAGCTTGCTGCAGCAGCGGGCGTAAGCGTCACGACGGTGCGCGCGTTGCTGGAGGAGATGCTGCGGGACGGCGAGGTGGAACGCACCGGCCTGAGCGCCTCCAGTGGCGGCCGCAGAGCGGCGCAATACAGTCTGCGCAGGGACAAATACTATGGTGCGGCCGTGTGTATCACAGACGGGCAGGCTCACGGCCTGTTGGTGGATGTGCACGGAGAGATTGTCCGGGCCGTTCCTCTGAAGGCCGGAGCAGACGGCCTGCGAACGCCCGTGCTGGCGTTTTTGGACGGCCTGTTCGCGCAAAAGATATCCGCTCCATTGGCTTGGGACTGCCCGGCGTGGTGCGGGAAGGCTGCTTTTGGCATGCGGATAAAGAAGGCGGACTGCACAGTGTGGCGGTGGAGCCTGCTCTTTCGCGGCGTTACGGCGTGCCCGTCGTGTTGGAAAACGACGTCAATGCGGCCGCCATCGGGTTCGCCCGGTGCTACGAAACGGAATTTCCGGGCGAAGACCCGGCTGAAACGAACATGGCATATTTGCATTTTGACAGAGGTTGTGTCAGCGCGGGTTTTGTGGCGGGGGGCCGCGTGATTCGCGGCTGCGGCCATTTTGCCGGGGAGCTGGGGCTGGTTCCCACAGCGGACGGCAGGCTTCTGGACGAATGCCTGAACGACCCGCAGGACGGGCGGGAATACACAGCCCGGGTGCTGGAGGCGGCGGTGTGGGTCTGCGGCATCCTCAACCCACGCTATATTGCTTTGGGCGGCCCGGCGCTGCGCCGGGAATGCATTGGGCCGGTGAACGACGGCCTGAGTGCGCTGCTGCCCGGCCCCATGTGCCCTGAATTGCTCTATACGGCGGATATATGGGGTGATTACCAGATCGGCATGGCATGGCTGACGGCGGAAAAAATATTCCACATGGTGCAGATCATCAAGAAATAAAAAGAGGCGCGGCATGCATTGCATGCCGCGCCTCTTTTACTGTGGGAGAATGAGGAGGGAAAAGAAAATGACGAAAGACGTCAGTTTTCCTGATTTTCGACAAAGGCTTTCAGCAACAGAATCGCCATTTCGCGGTTGACGCTGGCTGTGTTCAGGCAGAGGTCGTAATTTTCCATGCGGGCGAATTCCTGCCCTGTGTGGCGCTTGTAGTAGCGGGCACGCTCTTTTTCTGTTTCGTCGATAAGAATGGTGGCGTCCCCGCGGGAGAGCTGGTATTTCTGGGTGATGTGGTCCACGCGGGCCTCGTAATCGGCATAAAGGAACAGCGAGACCACACCCGGCGTGCCGCGCAGCACATGGTCCGCGCACCGGCCGATGATAACGCACGGACCTTCTTTGGCCAGCCGGCGGATGGTGGCGGACTGCCAGGCAAAGGTGGTGTCTGAGGTGACGATGGTGGAATAATCCACCGCGCCGGTCAGCATGCTCAGGGACGGGGCACTCAGCGCAAAAGATTCCAGCACGCGGCTGGGCGCGGTCTCGTCATTGCGCTCCATCACGCTCACGGGGATGCAGTATGTCCGGGCGGCCTCTTCCAGCAGCTCCCGGTCATATACGGGCACCCCCAAGGCGGCGCCCAGCGCTTTTCCGATCGCGCGCCCTCCCGTTCCGAACTGGCGGCTGATGGTGATGACATAGTGCCGTGACATACAAAACATCTCCTTTCAAAAACGGTGAAGGAAAACTTTCCCTGTTTTTATTATAACACAGGAATACGGTGAAATAAATAAAATAATGATGAATGTTAGCAAATTTTATATACAAAAAGCACAAATATGCCTGTTTGCGCAAAAAACAGGAATTTCTTGCAAGCGCGTGAAAAATATAGTATACTGATAACAACAACACCGATAGGCGGCACAGCGCCGCCCATCCTGCGGAAAGGAGTTGGCGCACATGAAAAGAGGCAGCGCATTTCGTATCGTAGGTTTTGTGCTTGGCATCGTCGGCACCGTGGTCTCCGTCACGGCGATCGTCTTCAGTGTCGTCGGCCTGCTGCTGGCGAAAAAGCCTGTTAAGCCCCATATCCGCTGAGGAGCAAGGACGATAAGCCTGCCTGCGCCGTACGTGCGCAGGCGGCGGAACAATGCAGCATCAAGCCGGAGGCAGCCGCTTCCGGCTTGATTTTTGAAGCGGGAAGGAGGGCGCGGTATGCGTATCATGGAGCCTGTCCTGCCCCGGGAAATGGAGACGGCGATCCCGCTGGAAGAAGCGCTGGCTATGGCGGCGGCTTATGAGGAGCCGGTGTACGGTTACGCCTTCGCGGGCGGCAGCGCGGCGGGACACCAGCTGGAAAAGACGGAATACAAGGCGTGCATATTTACGAACTGCCGCTTCACCGGGGCGGCGCTTTCGGGCGCGTGGTTCCAGAACGCGGTGTTTGAAAACTGCGATCTTTCCGGAGCAAAGCTGCTGGAGGCCACGCTCCAGAAGGTGCGCCTGCGGGGGTGTAAGCTCTCGGGGGCGAATTTTGCGGCAGCCGTGCTTTCCGATGTGACGCTTGAGGAATGCGTCGCGGAGGGCGCTGTGTTCAGCGAAGCTGTGTTCAAAAACGTGATCTTCCGCAAAGACAATCTGCGGAGCGCCGTGTTTTGGGATGTAAAGCGGCGCAGTGTGTTCCGCTTTCAGGATTGTTGCCTGGTACAGGCGGAGTTTTTGCACACCAGTCTGAACGGACAGGATCTGACGACCTGTGATATCGAGGGCGCGGGCTTTTCCGGCGAGGAAGAGCTGCGCGGCGCGAAGGTGACGCCGGTGCAGGCCTGTGAACTGGCCAAACTGCTGGGCGTGATCATCGAATGAGCGCGGCGCGTCAAGGAGGTTTTCAAAATGAAACAATTTATCGAAGCGGGCGAATTCGTCACCACACACGGCGTGATGGGTGAGCTGAAGCTGTACCCATGGTGCGACGGACCAGAGTTCGTGGCCGCGCTGCCGCGCTTGTTCTTTACGCCCGAGGGCGGCCGGGAGACGAAGGTGGAGGCTGTGCGTGCGCACAAGGGGATGTGCCTTGTGAAGCTGAAGGGTGTGGACAGCATCGACGCGGCACGGCCGTACATCCGCAAGGTGGCATATTTTTCCCGCGCGGACGTTAAATTGCCGGAGGGACGCTATTTTGTGCAGGACATCGTGGGCTGCACGGTGAAGGACGCGGATACCGGCGTGGAATACGGTGTGATCACTGCGGTGGAGCATCCGGCAGCCATTGACGTTTACACGGTGGAAAACAGCGGGGGCGAGACGTTCCTCTTCCCCGCCGTGCCGGAATTTCTGGATACGCTTTCGCCGGAGCAGGGCGTGGTGACGGTGCGCCCCATCCCGGGCATGTTCACAAACGATGGGGGAAATGACGATGCGGATTGATATCGCCACGCTGTTTCCCGAGATGTGTGAGCGCGTTTTGAGTGAAAGCATCATCGGCCGTGCGCGCCAGCGCGGGTACATCGAGCTTGCCTGCCATCAGATCCGGGACTACACGACGAACCGGCAGAAGCAGGTGGACGACTACCCCTACGGAGGCGGGCCGGGTATGGTGATGCAGGCGCAGCCCATTTACGACTGCTGTGTGGATGTCATCCGCCAGATGGAGGAAGCGGGCCATGCGCGGCCCCACGTTGTTTTCATGACGGCTGCGGGCACGCCGCTTACAGAGGAAAAGTGCAAGCAGCTTGCCCAAAAGGACAGCCTCCTGCTGGTGTGCGGCCATTACGAGGGCATCGACGAGCGCGTCATTGAGGCGCTGGCGGACGAAGAGATCTCGATTGGAGATTACGTGCTCACGGGCGGCGAGCTTGCGGCGCTGGTGGTGGCGGACAGCGTGTGCCGCCTGTGCCCGGGCGTGCTTTCCAGCCCGGAAGGCTACGAGGAGGAGAGCCATTACAGCGGCTTGCTTGAGTATCCCCAGTACAGCCGCCCGGAGGAATGGAACGGCCGCCGCGTGCCGGAGATCCTGCTTTCAGGCCACCATGCAAACATCGCAAAATGGCGGCATGAACAGGCACTGGAGCGCACGCGCACCCGCCGTCCGGATCTATACGAGAAATACGAAGAAAAGTCAATGGCGAAAATAGATAAATAAAACTTCAGCGTTTTGTATAATGCGCCGACTATGTTGAAAACTAATTGGTGATTATAGCCAAAGAAAGGGGAAGGCGGGTCGGCTGTTTGTGTCATTGTTGCAGAAAATTGTGCAAAGCACCCAAAGTTGTTGACGCAACTCGGGTATTTGGTATAAAATAGGTGCAAAGGTAAGTTGGGTTTGGTATTTTTTAAGTAATATTAAACAATAGGAGCGTTTCGTTATGTTTGTGAAAGAAGTTACCGTGGAGAATCAGGTTGGTCTGCACGCACGTCCCGCAACGTTTTTTATCCAGAAAGCCAATGAGTTCAAATCCTCCATCTGGGTGGAGAAGGAAGAGCGCCGTGTGAACGCGAAAAGCCTGCTGGGCGTTTTGTCCCTGGGGATCGTGGGCGGTACGACGATTCGCATCATCGCTGACGGCGCGGACGAGCAGGCCGCTGTCGAAGGCCTGATCAAACTGGTGAATTCCGGGTTCAGTGAATAAGTGAAACGGGGAAAGCCGACGGCGAAGTCATGCAGTTTTGTGCAGCAAAGCGCAGGCCGCACGACGAACGCCTCTAAAAGGGCGGATTCCCTTTTCATTCGGAATCGTTGCGCGCCGTGCGCGTAAGCGGTTTCGCGCGCGGCGCAAGGCCGACGGATCAAGCCGGTGAAGTCTGGTTTCAGCGAATAAATTTCCTTGCGTGAGGTGCGCCGCCCGTTGGGCGGCGCATATTTTTTTGCGGCGCACGGGGCAAGCTATCCGCAGAGTATTTGTCAGCAATGTAAAAAAGGAGGCCGCGCATGACGAAGCGTGAGCTTTGGGAAAAAGCAAAAATGCTGCCGCTTTTGCCGGGAGTGTATATCATCCGCGACAAGACCGGCGAGATCATCTATATCGGCAAGGCCAAGCGTCTGCGCACGCGTGTCTCGCAGTATTTCCGCGAGGGCGTGCCGCATGACGCCAAGGTGACGAAAATGATCCAGAACGCTTTTGAGTTCGATGTGATCGTCACGCAGAGCGAGTTCGAGGCACTGGTGTTGGAATGCAGCCAGATCAAGCAGCATAAGCCCAAGTACAATATTTTATTGAAGGACGACAAGGGATACAGCTATGTGAAGGTGACAAGGGAAGCATACCCGCGCATTTCGGCCGCGCTGCAAAAGGACGACGACAATGCCGATTACATCGGCCCGTATACCTCCAGCTTTGCCGTGCGCGAAATGGTGGAGACCGCATGCAATGTGTTCCGCCTGCCGCGCTGCAGCAAAAAATTCCCCCAGGATATCGGCAAAGGCCGTCCCTGCCTGAATGCGCACATCGGCCGATGCATGGCCGTGTGCAGCGGAAAAATCTCCCGGGAGGACTACAATGAAGCTGTGCAGAGTGCCGTGCATATGATACGGCGCGGCCAGAGGGAGATCCTCAAGCTGCTGCGCGAGCGCATGGCCGATGCAGCCGAACGGCTGGATTTCGAACGTGCAGCGCTCATCCGGGATCAGATCGCAGCCATTGAAAAGGTGAGCCGGGGCCAGAAGGTGGTGCGCAGCGAGGTGGACGAGCAGGATGTGGTGGCCTTCGCGGGCACCGCGTCGGCTGTATGCGCGGCCATTCTGCGTTTCCGAGAGGGACGTCTGGTGGACAAAAGGGAGTTTTTGTTTCACGACACCCAAGACATCCCCGCCCTGCGGGAGGAGTTTCTGCCCCGCTATTATCTGGAGGACAACGAGTTCATCCCGAAGAGCATTGCCGTGGATGAGCTGCCCGCGGGTTCGGGCGAGCTTGCGCGCCTGCTGGGCGAGACGCGGGGCAGCAAGGTGCGGCTGTATGTGCCTCAGCGGGGCGATACCGCCCGTCTGGTGGAGATGGCGCGCACCAATGCCGTGGAACGTTTGGCACGGGAGAGCGGACGCTATGCCCGCGAACAGAAACATCTGGACGAATTGGCCGCGCTGCTGGGCCTGAAAGAGCCGCCCAGGATCATCGAGAGCTACGACATCTCCAACTGGGGCGACGGCACAAGCGTGGCGGGTATGGTGGTGTTTGAGGACGGAAAGCCCAAAAAAGCGGGCTACCGCCGCTTCAAGATGAACACCGTGGCGGGTACGGACGATTATGCTTCCATGGCCGAAACGCTGGCGCGCCGCGCCGCCGAATACGAAAAGGGCGCAAAAGGGCAGTTCGGCATAAAGCCGGACCTGCTGCTCATCGACGGCGGGCGAGGGCAGGTAAGCGCCGTGCAGGCCGCGCTGGCGGGCACACAGCTTGCAGATGTTCCCATGTTCGGTATGGTGAAGGACGACAAGCACCGCACGCGAGGCCTTGTGAGCGCCGCAGGCGGAGAGATCATGCTGGCCATGCACAGGGGCGTATTCACGTTTGTGACGTCCATTCAGGACGAGACGCACCGCTGGGCCAACGATTACCGCAGGCGCATGCAGAAAAGCCGCGCCTATTCTTCCACGCTGCAAAGCGTGCCGGGCGTCGGCCCGGCCACCAGCCGCGCGCTGATGGCCCATTTCAAAACGGTGTCTGCCGTTAAGGAGGCCAGCGAGGAACAGCTTGCCGGGGCCAAAGGCGTAAGCAGGGCGGCGGCGCGGGCCGTGTATGCCCATTTTCACCCGCAGCCGGAGCAGCCTTCCGCCGAGACGTAAAGAAGCACGGAGCGGCACGTTGGAAAAGAGCAATTCTGTAACCGGCAGGAAGTTGACAAAATGCCTGCAAACGGCGATAATGAGTAAAGAAATCAAGGCTTGTCCCGCACTTGCCCGCGCAGCGGCCGCAAAAGGCGGAAAGAAAGGATGTGCGGTGCGGCGGCAAGGCCGCCCGTGCGTATAAGGAGAATGAGATGCGCGTTATTTCCGGTACCGCGCGCGGCACAAGGCTGGCCGCGCTGCCCGGTGAAGAGATCACACGGCCCACGGTGGACCGTGTCAAGGAGGGCATGTTCAGCGCCGTCCAGTTCCTTTTGGCGGGCGCCCGTGTGCTGGACCTGTTTGCGGGTTCGGGCCAGCTTGGCATCGAGGCGCTCAGCCGCGGTGCTGCGCGCTGTGTGTTTATCGACAGCAGCCGGGAGGCCTGTGCGGTGGTGCGGCAAAACCTGAAGGCCGCCGGCCTGTTTGAAAAAGCCAGCGTGGCGGAAACGGCCGCAGAGATGTATCTGGCCGCATGCCGGGAACGGTTCGATCTTGTGCTGCTGGACCCGCCGTACCGTCAGGGTACCGTAGCCGCGCTGCTGCCTGCTGTGGCGGCCGTGACGGCTCCGGGCGGGACGGTGCTGGCGGAAACGGAGCACGGCGCGCCCCTGCCCGAGCGCTGCGGCACGCTGACGCTGAGAAAACAATACAAATACGGCACAGTGGCGCTGGCGCGCTACGAGGCCGACGCGGAGTTCTGAGCGCTCTGCAATTCACAGAAAAGGAGGGCGTGCGCATGCGCATCGCCATCTGCCCCGGCAGCTTCGACCCCGTTACCAAAGGCCATTTAAATATCATCGAGCGCAGCGCAAAACTGTTTGACGCGGTGACGGTGCTGGTGATGGTGAACCCCAATAAAACGCCGTCCTTCACGGCGCAGGAGCGCGCGGATTTTCTGCGGCGCGTCACAGGGCATATCCCGAATGTGAAAGTGGACGTCTACACCGGCCTGCTGGCCGAATATGCCCACAATGTCGGCGCTTGCACCATCATCAAGGGCCTGCGCGCCGTAACGGATTTTGAGTTTGAATTCCAGCAGGCGCTCACCAACAAAAAGCTCAACCCGGAGCTGGAGACCATGTTCGTCATCACCGATCCGGAATATATGTACCTTTCGTCCAGCATGGTGCGTCAGGTGGCCAGCTTTGGCGGCGACGTCACCGATTTCCTGCCGGACGGCATTTGTAAAGACATCGTAGAACGCCTCACACAGGGGCGAGCAAAGGAGTGACCATTATGAACATCGACGAATTGCTGGATGTAATGGATGAAACGCTGGAGGAGGCCGTCAATCTGCCCTTCACCGGCGGCAAGCGCATGGTGGATGTGGAGAAGGTGCGCGATATCATCGACGATATCCGCTTGAACATGCCTGCGGAGATCCGCCAGGCCAAGGCCATTGTACAGGACCGTGCGGATATCGTGGAAAGCGCGAAGAAGGAAGCTGAAGCCATTGTCAAGCGCGCGGAGGACCGCGCCCGCGCCATGGTGGCCCAGGAGGCCATCGTAAAGGCCGCCCAGCAGAAGGCTACAGAGATTCTGACCAGCGCCCAGAGCCAGAGCCGCGAGATGCGCACCACGGTTACCAATTACTGCGAAAACATGCTGCGCCATACCGAGGAGCAGCTTGCCAAGAGTATGACGGAGGTAAAGACCGTGCGCTCCACGCTGCGCCAAAGCGGTAAAAAAGCTACGGTACGTCCCGCCGCCCAGCCTCAGAAGCCCGAATAATGCGCTGTGCAGCGCCCGCCTGCTGGAGACCTTCCGGGGCGGGCGCTTTTTTATTTGACGCCCCTTGGGGGACGGCGGAAAAGGAGGATGCGTTTGTACATATTCGAAACTGCCGTGCTGACGCCGCGTCAGACGGAACAGGTGCGCGCGCTGGAGCAGGCCGCCTGCGCACCCGAAGCGTTGGAGAACGGGGCATGGCTGTCCAACGAGCTGAACTTTGACCGCGCGCTGCCATGCTTTTATCTGGCGTGGCCGCAGGACGCGCCCGGCCCGGAGGATGCACCCGCCGCGTTTTTGACATTGTTTCTGCCCACGCGGGAACAGGCGGAGGTGGTGGCTTTTACCCATCCGGCCCACCGGCGCAGGGGATACTTCAAGGCGCTGTGCGCCCGTGCCGCCGCACGGTGCCGGGCAGCGGGCATTCCGGAATTTTTGTTTGCGGTGGAGCCGCGCTCCGCAGGGGGGCGCGCCGTGCTGGAGACAACGCCCGGCTGTGTATGGAGCCATTCGGAATACCGGATGGAATATACAGGTCCTGCGCCGGTGCCTGCAGGACGGTTGGCACTACAACGTGTGGACGCGGACGGCGCGGAACCCTACCGCCTGTTTCTGGAAAATGATATGGGTGAAGCGGATGTGGACAACTATGTGGCGGCATCGGTGGAAAACCCGGAGCGCGCGGCTTATCTGGCCATGCTGGACGGCGCGCCCGTGGGCATGTTTCACATCAACCTGGGGGAGCATCCCGGCCGGGCGTTTTTGTATGGTGTAGGCATTTCGCCCGGACGGCGCGGCCAGGGGCTGGGGCAGGAGCTGATGCTCCTTGCGCTGGCGGAGGCCCGGGCCATGCGGGACGGCGTAGTGCTGGACGTGGATTCCGGCAACGCACCCGCTTATCATATCTACCAAAAGCTGGGCTTCTGCGTGACGTTCCAGGTGGATTACTTCCGTGCGCCTGTGCGTGCCGGATGAGAAGCGGGCGCGGAAAATAAATTTGCAGTTTTGCTTGACATTTTGTGCTAAATAGTATAAAATATCAATAAAGAACCATATCCTTCCCTTGAACGAGGGAGTAAGTAAGGAGCCCATTATGGAAAAACGCAACACCATCCAGAAGCAGCTTGTGCTGGACGCCGTGTTTCGTCTTGCCAACCATCCCACAGCGGAGGAGGTCTATGCCGAAGTGGCGCGCAGCCATCCCACGGTAAGCAAGGCGACGGTATACCGCAACCTCGGCAGCCTGTCTGAGGATGGCCTGCTGCGGCATATCAAGATGCCCGGCGGCGCAGACCGGTTCGACCATATGCTTTTGGAACACCATCACATCATATGCACCCAGTGCGGCTGTTTCGCAGACGCACCCGCGTCCGGGAGCGCTGCGCTGGACGAGGCCGTGGCACGCCAGACCGGGTACTCCGGTGTTTCTCACGACATTGTGTTCCGCGGCTTGTGCCCGGAGTGTGCCAAAGCGGGCAAGGTGTAAGTCCGCGCTGATTTTGCCGGAAGCCGCGCTGCGGCTGTACATAAAAATCACATGATAGAAGAAGGAGCGTAATAAGATGGAACTGAAAGGAACAAAAACCGAAAAAAATCTGTGGACCGCGTTTGCCGGTGAGAGCCAGGCCCGCAACAAGTACACGTTCTATGCATCCAAGGCGCGCAAAGACGGTTATGTTCAGATTGCAAAGATCTTTGAAGAGACCGCTGCCAATGAGAAGGAGCACGCCGAGCTGTGGTTCAAGGCGCTGCACGGTGACGCCATTCCCGGCACGGCCGACAACCTGCTGGACGCCGCCGAGGGCGAGAATTACGAGTGGACCGATATGTATGCCCAGATGGCGAAGGACGCCAAGGAAGAGGGCTTTGACCACCTGGCTTTCCTGTTTGAAGAAGTGGGAAAGATCGAGCGTGAGCACGAAAACCGCTACCGCAAGCTGCTGGCGAATGTTGAGGGCGGCCTTGTGTTCTCCCGCGACGGCGACATGGTCTGGCAGTGCTCCAACTGCGGCCATATCGTCATCGGCAAGAATGCTCCCGAGGTGTGCCCCGTCTGCGCGCATCCGAAGGCATATTTCCAGCTCAAGGCCGAGAACTACTAAGCCTTACAGCGGCTTCAAAAGCCCACATATCCCGCAGGCGGCGGCAGGATTTTTCCTGCCGCCGCTTTTCTGTACCATTCCGCCAAATGCCTGCATGCCCTTTTTTTGGCCGGCCAAATGCGGTATACTATAAAAGACTGCCGAAGGCTGTTTTGTGTGGATGGCTCCGGGGGCGGGAGACGGCCCCCAAAATAGCCTGTAACTATTTTTTATTGTGGATTAGCAAACAATGGCAGCGCTTGCTGCAGAAGGGGGTGGAGCTTTGTGCTGCGGCTGATATTGGGTATTTCAGGCACGGGCAAAACAGGCCGTGTGCTGGCCGAGATGAAGGTGCGCGCCGCCGCGCGGCGGCGCAGCATCCTGCTGGTGCCGGAACAGTTTTCTTCCTCTGCCGAGACGATGGTGTACCGCTCTTTGGGCGATGCGTTCAGCGCCTGTGCGGAGGTATACAGCTTTACCAGCTTTGCTGAGCTGGTGCTCAAGACCTTTGGCGGCGCAGCGGTGAAAACGCTGACGGACGCGGCCCGGGCCGTTGCGGTGCGCCGTGCTATGGATACGCTGGGCGACGAGCTGCAGGCCTACCGCCGTCACCGGCGCAGCACGGGCTTTTGCAGCATGTGCGCGGACGCCATCAAAGAGCTGAAAACGGCGGGCGCAAGCCCCGAGACGCTGCTGGACGTGGCCCGCACCGCGGGCGAGGACGGCGGAAAGCTGCACGAGCTGGGATTGATTTTCGCCGCCTATGAGGCGTTGATCGCCGGCTCCGCCATGGACCCGGCGGACCGTATTTCCGCCGCCGCGCTCCGGCTGGACCCGGCGTTTTTGGCGGACAAAGCCGTTTTTATCGACAATTTCGACGGCTTTACTGCACCGGAATACCGCATGCTGGAAAAGCTGGTGGAGGCTGAGGAATGCACTGTCACGCTGTGCTGCGACGGGCTTTCGGACAACGAAGCGGGCCTTGGCTTGTTCAGTCCGGTGAAAAAAACGGCGCAGAATCTACGGCGCATTGCAGGCAAGCAGAGCGTGGAGATTGCCGCGCCGCATGTGATGCAGGAGGATTTTCGCCACAAGAACGCCCCGGGCCTTGCGGCGGTCAACCAATGCCTGGCTTTCGGCGCGCCGGAAGCGCCGGAGCACGCGGGCTTTTTTGTCACGCCTGCCGCAGGTGTTTACGCCGAGTGCAAGGCCGTAGCCTGCCGCATCGCCGCGCTTGTGCGCGAACGGGGGCTGCGCTACGGCGGCGTTGCGGTCATCTGCCGCGAGATGGACGCATACGCCGCGCCCCTGCAATATGAATTTGCTCTGGCAGGCATCCCCTATTTCACAGACGAGACCACCAGCCCCGAGCACACTGCGCCGGCCGCTTTTTTTACGGCGGCGCTGTCGCTGCTGTCGAAAGGGCTTTCCACCGAGGCGCTCCTGCGCCTGCTCAAAACCGACTTGTGCGGGTTTGCGCCTGAGGAAATCGCGGTTTTGGAAAATTACGCTTACACCTGGCAGCTGAAAGCGGCCGACTGGCGCGCCCCTTTTGAAAAGAATCCGGCGGGCTTCGGCGCGCAGATGACGGATGAGGACAGGGCGGCTCTGGCCCGGGCGGAGGCTCTGCGCGCGGAAGTTGTGCCCCGTGTGGAACGCTTTCTGGACGCGGCGCGGGGACAGACGGCAGCGGGCATCTCCAAGCAGCTGTATCTGCTGCTGGATGCTTTCAGCGGCGCGGAGCACACCGCACAGGCGGCCGCCGCGTTTGAGCAGGCGGGCGACCCGCTGCGCGCCCGCGCACTGTACGCCACTTGGGAAAACATGATGGATCTGCTGGGCCAGATGGAGCAGCTTTTGGGCGGGGACGAGGTGACGGCAGCGGAATACGCCGAGCTGTTCGCGCTGCTGCTGCACGAAGCGGACCTGGGCCATGTTCCCGAAACGCAGGACGCGGTCATCGTGACCACTGCGGACCGCATGCGTCTGGACAGCCCGGACGTATGCTTTGTGCTGGGTGTGAGCGAGGGCAAGTTTCCAAAGCTGCTGGGCGCGAGCGGCCTGCTCTCCCACGCGGACAGGGATCTGCTGGTGCAGGGCGGCGTGGAGATGCCCGGCAGCTATGAAAACCGCACGCTGCTGGAACAGATGTTCTTTTACCGCGCTTTGACGGCGCCGGCGCAGGCGCTGTATGTCAGCTTTGTCCCTCCCGAGGCGGGCGGCGCGCCGTTGAGCGCGGCGATGGAGCCGCTGGTGGAGGCACTGGCTCCTCCGGCAGACGTACTGGACGAAGCCCAGCGCGCACCCACACCGGCCGCCGCCCTGGACTTGTTGGGAGCTGCCTACCGGGAGGATACGCCTCAGACCGCGGCGCTGGAGGCCGCTCTGCGCCGCCAGGACACGATGGCGGAGAGCCTGGCCGCCATGGAGCGCGCCGCACGGCCCGCGCACTTTTTCGCGCGGGAGACGCGCCCTCTGGGGGCGCTTTTGGGCGACAGGCTCACGCTTTCACCCACGCGTGTGGAACAATATTACCGCTGCCGGTTTTCTTACTTTCTGCAGTATGTCCTGCGCATTCGTCCGCGCAGACGCGCGGAGCTTTCTCCGCTGGAGAGCGGCAGCCTGGTGCATTATATCCTGGAGCACGTGATGCGCCGCGCGGGCGCGGAGTTCCCGCGTCTTGCGCCGGAGGAACTGGCCCGGCTGGCCGGCGAGGTGGCCGACCAATACGTGGCCGAAAACATGCCCGCCGCAGGGCGGCGCTTTGCCTACCTGGTGGAACGGCTGAAGCGCGGCGTAACGCGTTTGTTGGCGTATCTTCAGGCGGAGCAGGCCCAAAGCCTGTTCCACCCGGCGGCCTTTGAGCAGGAGATCGGAACAGGGGAGGGCGCGGTTCCCCCGCTGACGCTGCGCACGCCGGACGGCCGTACCGTGCAGGTGCAGGGCAAGATAGACCGTGTGGACGTAATGGAGCGGGAGGGCAGGACCTATCTGCGCGTGGTGGATTACAAAACGGGAAACAAAGCATTTAATCTGGACGAGGTGTATTGCGGCCTGAACACGCAGATGCTGCTGTATCTGTTCACGCTGCGCAGCAACGCGGCGCAGGTATACAAAAACCCCGTGGCCGCGGGCGTGCTGTATCTGGCGGGAGACCCTGTGCTGAAAACCGGCTCCCGTGCCGAGGCAGCGGCGGCCCCGGTGTACAAGGTGGACGGGCTGGTGCTCAACGACGAACTGGTGGTGCGCGGCATGGACCGGGACGCCACGGGCATGTTCGTACCGTTCGCCTTTGGAAAGGACGGCGCGCCCCGCGCCAGCGCCAAGCTGGCAAGCCTGGAAAAGCTGGGCAATATTGAAAAGCATCTGGACGCGCTGGTGGTGGAGATGGCCCGGGGCCTGTACGCGGGTGAAATAGACGCGGTGCCCCTTCGCACGGCGGCCCACTGTCCCTGCGACGTATGCGATTACCGTCCCGTCTGCCTGCACGAGGACGGGCGGGGCGAAACAAGCGTGCAGGCGCCGAAGGATGTGTTTGAAACGCGTGCGGACGCGTGCAAAGCACAGGGGGAGGGAAATATATGAGCGCGCCGAAATGGACGCCGGCCCAGCGCGCCGCCATCGAGGACCGGGGCGGTACGCTTCTGGTCTCGGCGGCGGCAGGCAGCGGCAAAACAGCGGTGCTGGTGGAGCGCGCGGTGCGGCTGATCACCGATGCGGCACATCCGGTCGCGGCCGACAGGCTGCTGATCGTCACCTTCACCCGCGCTGCGGCCGAAGAGCTGCGCGGGCGCATCGCGGTACGGCTTGCGGCCGAGGCGGCCGCGCACCCCGAGAGTGCGTACCTGCGCCGTCAGCGGCTGCTGCTGGGGCGCGCCAACATTTGTACCATCGACGCATTCTGTATGCAGCTGCTCAAGCGCTATTTCGCGGAGCTGGGCCTGCCGCCGGATTTTGAGCTGGCGGATGACGCAAAGGCCTATACGCTGCGCCAGAACGCGCTTTCCGCCGTGCTGGAGGAGCTTTATGAGGACGCGGATTTCTGCGCGTTTGCCTCACTGTACGGCCGCGCCCGCAGCGACGCCAGCGCCGCTGCCGCGGTGTTGGTGCTGTATGATTTTTCCCGCACGCTGCCCCATCCCGCAGCGGCGCTGCAAAGCATCTGCGCAGCCTACGAAAGCGGACAGCCGCTGGGCCAAACGGCATGGGGCCGTACATTGCTGGAAAACGCCGGGCGGGCCGCGCGCAGCGCACTGCGCCTGCTGGATGCGGCGAAGGGCATCGTCGCGCAGGAGCCGGAGCTTGCCAATTATGCACCGGCGCTGGACAGCGACGCGGCGTTTTTCGCGGCGCTGCTGGAATACATCGGCGCGGGCCGGTGGGACAGTGCGGCTGTTTATACAGCCGAATACAAGCCGCCTGCGTTCAAGGCTGTGCGCGGATATCAAAGCCCGGGAATGAATGCGGTGAAGGCGCTGCGCGCCGCCGCCAAGGACGCTGCGGAGCGTTTGAAAAAAGATGTATTCCTGTGCACGGAGGCCGAATTTGAAGAAGACCGTGCCCGCATTGCGCCTATGGCTGCGGCTCTGGCCCGTGGAGCAAAGGCCTTCGGGGCGCGGCTGTACGAAGATAAGCTGGCGGAAAAGGCATTGGAGTACAGCGATTTTGAGCATTTGGCACTGGAGCTGCTGTGCGGTGAAAACGGCGAAAAAACGGCTGTGGCCCGCACGGTGTCCCGCGGGTTCGACGCGGTGCTTGTGGACGAATATCAGGATACCAATGCCCTGCAGGCGCTTTTGTATCAGTGCCTCGCCAACGACGACGGCTCCAACCTGTTTTTTGTGGGCGACGTGAAGCAGAGCATTTACCGCTTCCGTCTGGCCAGCCCGGAGATATTCATCGGCAAGCGCGGCGGTTTTGCGCCTTATACGCCCGGCGGCCCTCACCCGGCCACTGTCACCCTGGGCCACAACTTCCGCAGCGCGGGCAATATCATCGACCAGATCAATGATGTGTTTGCCTGTGTGATGAGCCGCACAGTGGGCGACGTGGACTACAACGGGGACGAAATGCTGGTGCGCGGCGCGGACGACGGATACGACGGCGGCCCCATGGAGCTGGATATTGTGGACATGAGCGGCGGCGACACCGCCATGGGAGACGCGGGCGCAGTGGCGGATGCGGTGGAGCGCCTGGTGAAGGAAGGCTTTGCCGTGCGCGAAAAAAGCGGCGGCACGCGGCGGTGCGGCTACGGTGATATCTGCGTGCTGCTGCGCAGCCGTGCGCGGTTCGGCCTTTATGCGGCGGAGTTCGCGCGGAGGGGCATTCCGTCCTTTGCAGACACGGGCGAGAGCCCTCTTACGTCCACGGAGGTCTCTCCCGTGCTTTCTCTGCTGCGGGTCATCGACAACCCCGGACAGGACGTACATCTGGCCGCGGCGCTGGTATCGGTGATGTTTTCATTCACGCCGGACGATTTGACGCGTCTGCGCCTGCTGGCCCCGCGCGGCAGCCTGTACGCGGCGCTGCTGAAAAGCGAAGAGCCAAAGGCACAGGTTTTTCTGGAAACGCTGCGGGCGCTGCGGCGGCTGGCCGCCACCGCGTCCGTGGAGGAGCTGTGCGGCGAGATATTCGCCCGCACGCATTACTTCGCGGCTGTGGGCGCGATGGAAAACGGCCCCGCCCGGCGGGAGACGCTGCGGGCGTTTACGGCCTGGGCCGCCGGTGTGGACCGGGGCGGCGCGGGAGGGTTGGCCGCGTTCCTGCGGGTGGTGGACAGCGCGGTGGAAAGCGGCGCTGTGCAAAGCGGCGGCACGCCGGTGCTGCCGGAGGGGGCGGTTTCCATTATGACCATCCACCGCTCCAAGGGGCTGGAATTTCCGGTGGTCATCCTGGCGGACACAGCCCGGCGGTTCAATCTGCGCGATACCTCCAACCCGGTGCTGTTCCACCCGTCGCTGGGGCTGGGCATGAACCTGCGTGCGGACGGCGACGGCGGGCTGTATTCCACTGTGCCCCACCGCGCGGTGCGTATGGCGCAGCGCAGCGAGGCCGTCAGCGAAGAAATGCGCATCCTGTATGTAGCGCTCACCCGCGCCCGGGACAAGCTCATTGTTACGGCGCCGCTGCAAAACCCGGAAAAAACACTTTCAGCGCTGGCAACCACGCTGGCGGGCACGGGCGGCGCGGAGCCGTACACGCTGTCACAGGCGCTTTCGTTCAGCGAATGGCTGTGTACGGCCGCGCTGCTGCACCCGGACTGCGAAGAGCTGCGCAAATACGCGGGCGGCGCATTGCTGCCTGTCTATGCGGCGCGGGGGCATATGCGCGCGCGCGTAGTGCCCGCGCAGCCCGCCGGGCAGGCGGCGGATGAGCCGTCTGCCTTTGTGCGCACAGCCCGGCCGGACGCAGCGCTGCTGGAACAGCTTTTGCAGAATTTCGGCGCACGGTATGAAAATGCGCCGTTGTGCACGCTGCCCGCAAAGCTGAGTGTTTCAGGCCTTGTCCATGAGGGCGCGGCCCCGGTTCTGGCGCGCCCGGCGTTCCTTTACAAAGAGGGGCTGACAGCGGCGGAACGCGGCACGGCGCTGCATGCGGCGCTGCAGTTCGCGGACCTTGCCGCTGCGGCAAACGACCTGCCCGGCGAGGTGGCGCGCCTTGTGGAGGGCGGCTGGCTGGACGCAGCGCTGGCAGGGCAGCTGGAGCTGCCGCGCATGGCCGCATTCCTGCAAAGCCCGTTGGCGGCACGCATGCGCGAGGCTAAGAAGCTGCTGCGCGAGTACGATTTTATTACGGCGGTGCCCGCGAAGTTCGTGGACGATACGCTGCCCGAACCGTTCGCGCACCAGCCTGTGCTGGTGCAGGGCATTGCGGACGCGGTGCTGGTGAATGGGGATACGGCGGAGATCGCGGATTATAAAACGGACCGTGGCAAAACGCCGGAGCAGCTTTTGCAGGCGTATGCAAAGCAGCTTCTGCTGTACCGGGCAGCTGTGGAAAAACGTTTGGGCGTGCGCGTGGAGCGGTGCACCATCTATTCCTTCAGCCTGGGAAGGGAAATACCGGTCCCGCTGGAGGCGGCCCGCGGCGAATGATTTTTGCGCGCCCTTATAAATTCCTTAGAAACGGCGGATATACTCGTTCCAGCAACAAAAAAGAGGAGTGTATCTGTTTGGAAAACACAATGCAAAAAACGGGGCTGCGCCGTGGCCTTACCACTGTGCAGCTGAAATGGATCGCGCTGGTGCTCATGGTGCTGGACCATATCCATTATTTTTTCGAGTTCACAGGCGCGGTACCGCTTTTGTTTTCGCAGCTGGGGCGGCTTTCTGCCGGGCTGTTTCTGTTCTGCCTGATCGAGGGCTTCATCCACACCCATGACAGACGGCGTTACTTTCTGCGCATTTACCTTGTTTCCGTGGGCATGGGAGCAGTGCAGTTCTGCTGCATGCTGTTCGATTTCTGCAGGCGTCCCGACGGCTTTTATCCGATGAACCAGATGCTGGCGACCTTTGCCGTTCTGCTGCCCATGCTGCAGGGTGTGGACTGGCTGCGGCAAAAGCGGTGGCTGCGCGGGCTGGCCGCATTGGTGCTGCCTTTCGCCTGGCCGTTTTTCATGCTGATGGTGATATATCCGATGTTCCCGCAGGCGGAAGGCTGGCTGACGCTGCTGGGCTTTACGGTGCTGCCCATGCACACCATGATCATGGACGGCGGCACGCTGTTTATCCTGTGCGGCCTTCTGATGTATTTGTGCCGGCTGAAAAGCACGAAGCTGGAGGCGCTGGCTTTCGCCGCATTTTACCTTCTGGTGTACGGAAGCACGGCGGTGCTTTACCCCGGTGCGACGTGGGATTTTATCTTTAATCAGGCGTTCGAGTGGATGGGCGCGTTTTCAGCTGTGTTCATGCTGCTGTACAATGGGCAGCGCGGCGCCTCCGGGCGCGGCGGCAAGTATTTCTTTTATGTGTTCTATCCCGCGCACGTCTATGTTTTGTACGGGCTTTCGTGGCTTTTGTATTTATGGATGCAATGACTGATTGAAATGGTGGCGAGACTGTGGCACACATTCTGGTGGTAGACGACGATGCGGACATGCGCGCGCTTGTGCGCGGCGCATTGGAGCGGGACGGGCATGCCGTAACGGCGTTGGCATGCGGAGCGCAGGTGACGCCGGAGCACTGCGCCTGGGCGCACTGCATCCTGCTGGATGTGATGATGCCCGGCGAGGACGGCTTTGCCACCTGCGCGCGCATTCGCGCCCTGGCAGGGTGCCCTATCCTGTTCCTTACCGCAAGAGCGGAGGAAACGGACGTTCTGCGCGGACTGGGCCTTGGCGGCGACGATTACCTGACGAAGCCATTTCGCGTGGCGGAGCTGCGCGCCCGTGTGGCGGCGCATCTGCGGCGGGAGGCGCGCGTACCCACCCGCCGCGTGCGGCGCGGTGCGTTTGATTTCGACCTGGCTTCCAAAACGCTGTACTACGGCGATGCGGCGCTGCCGCTGACGAAAAGCGAATACGCCATCTGTGAATATCTGGCCACTCACGCGGGACAGGTGTTCAGCAAGGAACAGATCTACGAGGCGGTATTCGGCTATGACGGCTGTGCGGACGATTCCGCCGTCACCGAGCATGTGAAAAACATCCGCGCGAAATTGAAAGCGGCGGGCGGCGCGCCGATCGAAACGGTGTGGGGGATCGGGTACAAATGGAAAAACGAAGAAATGTGAGCCTGGGTGCGCTGCTGTGGCGCTATTTGATATTGACAGGCGTTTCGGCAGCAGCACTGGCGGCGGCATGGTGGATAACGCTCATGCTGCTGATGAACGCGGGTTTTGTGCTGCCCGCCCGCACGCAGAGTGACCATGCCTCGGACGCGGCGGCCGCAATGCGCCTGCAGGGCAGCTTTGACGCATCGCTGGCGGACGAACTGTGCAATTATGTTTATTTCGCTCCGGACGGCACAGTGCTGGAGACGAACCTTTCCGGCCGTCGGCTGGCGGACGCGAAGGAGGCCCGGCGGACGTTGGAGGGAGGGGCGTGGTTTTACCAGCGTGTGGATTTCAGCGATGGGTCGCTGTGCCTGTTTCAGTTCGATTACAGCGTGCTTTACGGCAACGAGGCCCTGCGCGGCGTTCTTCCGGATTTTGAGCTTGCCAGCCTGGTGCTGCTCGCCGTGGTGCTGGTGACAACGGTAACGCTTATCACACGGCATTACACGCGCAGGCTGCGCCGTGCGGCGGATAAGCTGGCTGCCGCCAGCGCACGCATTGCGGAGGGGCAGCTGGAGGGCGGAGATTTTTCCTCGGCGGGCGTGCGGGAGTTGGACGGTGCAATGGACGCCATGCGCACGCTGAAGGAGAACCTTTCCGGTTCTTTGCAGGCCCAGTGGCGTATGGAGCAGCAGCGGGCAGAGCAGATGGCCGCGCTGGCGCATGACCTGAAAACGCCGCTCACGATCATCGGCGGCAACGCCGAACTGCTGGCCGAGGACGCGCTGAGCGACGCCCAGCGCGCGAATGTAGATGCCATTTTGCGCAATACGCGCTACGCGGGGGAATACATTGCCTCGCTGAGGGCGCTGGCTGCGGGTGCGGACAGTGCGGATACGGTGAAAAGCCCGGAGCCCGCTGCGTCGGACGGCACGCAGGAGCATGCCGCTCCGCAGGAGACGGAGCGGGTCTCCCTGCCGGAGTTCCTGGCCGAGATACAAGCCCAGGGCCAGGCTCTCTGCCGGGCGCGGGGCTGTGTATTTCGCCTGCTGACGGATGGAACGTCCATGCTGCCCATGCGCCGGGCGGAGCTGCTGCGTGCGCTGGTGAATCTTGTGGAGAATGCCGCGCGCTACACGCCGCAGGGCGGGGCGGTAACGCTGGAAAGCCGCGTGAGGCGCGCCCCGGACGGCGCGGGCCGTGCGGTGTTCACCGTACGGGATACAGGGCCGGGCTTTACACCCGAGGCGCTTGCCAAAGGCATGCAGCCGCTGTACACGGGCGAAAAAAGCCGCCCGCAGGACGGCCATATGGGACTGGGCCTGACGTTTGCCGCCGATGTCGCCAGGCGTCACGGCGGCGCGCTGGCGCTGCGCAATGCGGCCGGCGGCGGAGCGGTGGCCGAGCTTTCATTTCCCGTGTGGGGATGACGCAGACCCTGTGTACAGCAAAAGAAGCCTCCCGCCCTGCGTATGGCAGGGCGGGAGGCTTCTTTGTGCAGGCGGTGCATTTTGCTTTTCTTTGCAAAAAAGCTTGACTTGGAGTGAACTCCAGATGTTATGCTTACTACAAAGCTTGTAATGCCGCCCGCCGGTGTGCGGCATGGGTAAGAGAGGAAAATGCAATATGAAAAAACTGGGATTCGGCTGTATGCGTCTGCCCATGATGGGCGGTGCGGACGGCGAAGTGGACAAGCGGGAATTCTGCCGCATGGTGGATACGTTTCTGGCCGAGGGCTTTTGCTATTTCGACACGGCTCACGGATATTTGAACGGCAAAAGCGAAACGGCGCTGCGGGAATGCCTGACGGCGCGCTATCCGCGCGAATCGTACATTTTGACAGACAAGTTGACGTCGTTCTTTTTTGAAAAGGAGGACGATATCCTGCCTTTATTTGAGCAGCAGCTGGAAAAAACCGGTGTCTCCTATTTCGATTATTATCTGCTGCACGCGCTGAACGGCGCTTACTACGAAAAATTTACACGCTGCAATGCGTTTGAAATCGTGAAACAGCTCAAGGAGCAGGGCAGGGTGAAGCATATCGGCATTTCGTTTCACGACAAGCCTGCTCTGCTGGACCGCGTTCTGGACGAGCATCCGGAGATAGAAGTGGTGCAGATCCAGTTCAATTATGCGGATTACGAAAACCCCAGCATCGAGAGCCGTGCCGTGTACGAGGTGTGCCGCAGACACCAAAAGCCCGTCATCGTGATGGAACCTGTCAAGGGCGGGGGACTTATCCAGCTGCCGGAGGAAGCGAAGGCGGTGCTGGACGGCGTGGGAACGGGAAGCTACGCCAGCTATGCCGTGCGCTACGCGGCTTCCTTTGAGGGGGTATTCATGGTGCTCAGCGGCATGAGCAACTATGAACAGCTTGCCGACAACGTAAGCTACATGAAAGATTTTCAGCCCTTTACCAGCGCGGAATACAAGGCTGTGGAACGCGTGCGGGAGATTTTGAAACAGCAAGACAGCATTCCCTGTACGGCCTGCCGTTACTGTGTGCCGGGCTGCCCGAAGCATATTCCCATCCCCGGCCTGTTCGGCTGTTACAACGCCAAAAAACAGTTTGGAGACTGGAACAGCGACGTCTATTACGGAAACCTGACGCAGAACGGGGGAAAAGCATCGGAGTGCATCGGCTGCGGCCAGTGCGAGCGGGCGTGCCCGCAGCATCTGCCGGTGATCCGCCATTTAAAGGAAACCGCGGCGCTGTTTGAAACGCAGGCGTAAGCGCCCGCAAAAAGAAAAGGGAGAATACAATGGAATACAGAGAATTGGGCCGCACCGGGCTGCGCGTGAGCGAGATCGGCCTTGGGTGCGAGGGCTTTGTGGGCAAGACGGAAGAAGAGACACAGGCATTGATGACGCAGGCGGTGGAAGCGGGCGTGAACTGTATGGATCTGTACACGTCGGACCCGGACCTGCGCAGCCGCGTGGGACGCGCGCTGCGGGGCAGGCGGGAACAGTTCGTGCTGCAGGCGCATCTGTGTACCGTCTGGCAGAACGGCCAGTACAAAGCCACGCGGGACATCGGCGAGGTACGGGCTTCCTTTGAGGACATGCTGCGCCGCCTGGAAACAGACTATATCGACGTGGGAATGATCCATTATGTGGATACCATGGACACATGGAACACTGTGGCAAACGGCGAGGTGATGCGCTATGCGCTGGAGCAAAAGCGCGCGGGGCGCATCCGGTGCATCGGCCTGAGCAGCCACAACCCGGAGGTGGCGCTGGCGGCTGTGGAAAGCGGCCTTGTGGAGGTGCTGATGTTCAGCGTCAACCCCTGCTATGATTTGCAGCCCGCGGGAGAGAATTGCGAGGCTCTGTGGGCGGAGGAAAGCTATGCGGGCATGTTGGTGAATATGGACCCTGCGCGGGAGCGCCTGTACGAGACCTGCCAGCGCCTGGGTGTGGGCATCACGGTGATGAAGGCCTTCGGCGGGGGAGACCTGCTGACGGCGGATTCCCCGGCGGGCGTTGCGCTGACGGTGGAGCAGTGCATCCACTATGCGCTCACGCGGCCCGCCGTGGCCAGCGTGATGTCCGGCGTGCACACGTCCGCCGAGCTTGCGGCCAGCCTGGCTTATGAGACGGCACCGGACAGCGCGCGGGATTACGCTGCTGCGCTGGCGACTTTCCCGAAAATAAGCTGGAGGGGACACTGCATGTACTGCGGCCACTGCGCCCCGTGTCCAAAGGGGATCGACGTTGCAAGCGTCACCAAATTTCTGAACCTGGCCCGTGCCCAGGGCATGGTGCCGGAGACGGTGCGCGAGCATTATGCGGCGCTGGCCCATAAGGCGGGCGAATGTATCGCCTGCGGCGCATGCAGCAAGCGCTGCCCTTTCGGCGTGGACGCGGTGGAAAACATGCGCCGGGCAGAGGAGACCTTCGGCGCATAGTGTGCGACAAAGGCCGGCTTTTGAAGAACAGAACGGCGGCGGAGCGCGCCGGGATAAAAGGAGTATTTGTGATATGACGATTGCACAGGTAAGCCAGAAATACGGCGTCTCAGCGGATACACTGCGGTATTATGAGCGCATCGGCCTGCTGCCCCCGGTGGGGCGCACAAAGAGCGGTATCCGCGATTATACCGAAGAGGACTGCAACTGGGTGAATTTCATCAAATGCATGCGCGGCGCAGGACTTCCCGTGGAGACGCTGATTGAATATGTGGGCCTGTTCGGACAGGGAGACGAGACCATTCCCGCGCGCAAAGAGCTGCTGATGGAACAGCGCCGCCAACTGGCTGCGCGCATCGGCGAGATGCAGGCCGTATTGGACAGGCTGGACAAAAAGATAGAAGGTTACGAGAGCCATCTGCTGAAAGCGGAGCGCAGCCTGAAACGGTGAAGCAATGAAAGAAAGGGAAAGCGGAATCTGCCGCTTTCCCTTTTCTGATTCGTCCTTTTTACTTTTTTCGCCCGGCCAATGCGCTGCATACGGCCATCACCGCCGCAAACAGCACGCCCGCCACAGGCCATATGACCCAGCTTTCCCGCCAGGAATGGCCGGGGAGGCTGCATGCCAGGTACACGGCCGCTGCCACGCACCAGTACACGGTGCTCACCACGCCGGTGATAGAGCTGGTTTTCTTTTTTGTCCGCGTATAATCGCCCTCCTGAAGCAGCTTTTCCATGCTGGCCCAGTTGACGCCGCCCACGATGAAAAAAATCACCCCGAGGCCGATTAGGAGCAGCATGACGGAGAGCATGCCCACAAGAAAAAGCCCGTTTTCCGAGAGGAACGCGCCGCCGAACAAAGGAATGGCAGAAAGGATACACAGGCAGGCGCCCAAAACATTGTACCGCGTGTAGGTGCTGCGGTACTGACGTTGGCGTTCCCGCACCATGCCGGATACACCGTATTCCGTTTCAAACACTTCGGCCTCCAGATAGGCATAAGGGCTCGTCATGCCGCCGCAGGAGATGAACATCGCCACAGCAACTGCGACGAGCAGGAGCATCACGATCATCCCCGCGCCGCCGGCCAGATTTTCACGGATGGGCAGCATGCCCGTCTCGCTGGCGGCAGCCAACAGGAACAGGCAGATGGGGGAGAGGATGCATAAAAAAGTGGCAAAGGCGATGCGTCCGGCCGTAGCCTGCTTCACCTGAAGAAAAGCGTTGGCCTCCTCCATGGAGACGCGGCGCACCGAGGAGGAATCATCGGATTTCGTGTATTCGGCTTCCGCCAGCTCGTCTTTCAGCAGATAGTCTGTGCTGACGCCGAAGATCTGCGCCAGCTGCAAGATCTTTTCAAGGTCGGGAATGGATTGTGCGCCCTCCCATTTGGAGACGGACTGCCGTGTTACATTCAGTTTTTCCGCAAGCTCCTCCTGCGACCAGCCGCTTTTTTTTCGAAGCTGGACGACCTTATCCGCAAAAATCATATCACTGCACCTCACTGTTTTGTTGCCGGGGCCTGGTGCGCTCCGGGGTGCTTCCAGCATACCCCGCCGGGCGGTTGCGCGCCACCAACCGGCGCCGGGCAATGTGTCAACCGGTGGTTGCACAGGCCGGAGGCCCGTGGGAAAACGGCGTTTTCAGGTGCGCTGCACGCTGCGGCGGCCATCCTGGCGGAACATGCCCAGCAGGCAGAGGAACAGCAGCGCCTGTGCTGCGGGAGCCGCGGCCCAGATGCCGTTCACGCCCAGCATCGGCGGCAGAAGGAACAGAAACAGGGGGCTTGCGCCAAGCGGATCGCCAAAAATAAAGAACAGGCTGCGGCGCGTCTGCCCGGTGGCGTAAAAGCAGGAGGCGTACAGGCGCACCACGCCCCAAAGAGGCAGCGAGGCGACGGCAAACAACAGGGCGGGAACGCTTTCCCGGGCGGTCTCGGACGAAGCGCCAAACAGCAGCGGCAGCTGTTCCCGAGCAAGGAATGTGCCTGCGCACAGCACTGCGGCCACCGCCAGCAGTAAACGCAGCGCGCGGCGCTGTAAATGATGCTGGGCCGCAAGGTCGCCCGCACCGTGGCAGAAGCTCACCAGCGGCTGGATGCCCTCGCCGATACCGGACAAAAGCGGCTGCAGCGCCCCCAGTACATAACTGAGGATGGCGTAGGTAGCAACAGCGCCCGCGCCGCCGTAACGGATGCACTGCCAGTTGTTGAGCATGATGAGCACACTGGCGGACATGGAAAGCCCAAACGGAGAAACGCCCACCGTAAGCAGTTTTTTGCACAGGCGCGGATCGGGGCAAAACTGGCGCGCGTGGACGGGAGCGTTTTTGTTCATAAGCAGGCACAGCAGTGCGGCCAGCGCCGAAAGGCCCTGCGCCGTTACGGTGGCCAGCGCCGCGCCGCGCATGCCCCAGGCGAATACGGCGATGAACAGCCAGTCCAGCAGGATGTTGCACAGCAGGCTGAAAATCATGATGGCCATTGCGGCGACGGTACGCCCGCTTCCGCGCAGCAGAGGGTTCAATCCGCTGTTGAATATCTGCAGGCCGCCCGCCAGCACGACGACAACGGTGTAATCCGCCGCGGGCTGGTACAGTTCGCCTGTTGCGCCAAGCAGGCGGAGCAGCCACGGGTATGAAAGGCCCAGCGCCGCCGTCAGCAGCACGGTGCCCGCACCCAGGCACAAAAGCGTGTTGCCCCGCGCGGCCAGGGCCTTTTCCGTGTCGCCCGCGCCCATGGCGTGGGTCATCACCACGCTGCCGCCGGAGCCGATGCCCAGCCCCGTGGCAAGGATGACAGCCGCGATGGGCCACAGGATGTTGATGGAGGCAAGGCCTACGTCCCCGATGCTTTGGCCGATGAAAAAACCGTCGACGATGATAAAAAATCCCGTCAGAAGCTGGGATGCCATGGCGGGGATGACGTAGCGGTAAAACTGCTCGTGAGGCGCTTTGGTATGCAAAAAAACAACTCCTTTCCCGTATCGGCGGAGCAGTGTTTGGCCGACACGGTATATTGTATCGAAAAGCGGAGTGGATTGCACGGGGGTTTTTATTGAGAAGCAATAAAATACCGAGGCGGAGCTGCCGCTTTATGCGCGTACGGGCACTTCATGCCCGGCGCTTGCAGGATCAAGGCTGCGGGACGGGCTGTAACGTCTGAACCCAGGTCGGAAAGAAAAACCACCGTTTTCCGTGGGCCGAACGGCTTGCGTGAAAGCGGCGGCTTTCATTTGATGCGATGGGGGCGGCAGTTCAGAGGTAATCGATGCCCAGCGTGGCAAGGCCGTTAAGATTTAGGCCGGCGGTATTGCCCGCCCGGTATTCGTAAAAGCCCTGTGCGGCCACCATGGCGGCGTTGTCGCCGCAGAGCCGGAGCTCCGGCAGATACAGCCGCGCGCCCAGCTTCTTCGCGCCCGCGGCAAGCGTCTCCCGCAGCAGGCCGTTGGCGGCCACGCCGCCTGCGATGCAGATCTGCTTTGCGCCGGTATCCTGCGCGGCCAGCAGCAGCTTTTCGGCCAGAATGTCCGTGATGCGGAACTGGAAGCTGGCGGCCATATCGGCCACGTTCACACGTTCTCCTTTCATCTGCGCTTTGTTCACAAGATTGAGCACAGCTGTTTTCAGACCGGAGAAGCTGACGTTGTACGGGCCCTCTACATGGGGCGTGGGCAGGGGATAAGCTTTGGAATCGCCCGTTTGGGCGGCCCGGCTCACCGCCGGGCCGCCGGGATAGCCCAGCCCCAGTGTGCGCGCCACTTTGTCGAAAGCTTCGCCGGCTGCGTCGTCCACCGTCCGGCCAAGGACCTCGAAATGGGTGTAGTCCTGCACCCGCACGATATGGCTGTGCCCGCCGCTGGCAACGAGGCATAAAAACGGCGGCTCCAGCTCGGGGTGCGTCAGGTACAGCGCTGCGATATGTCCGCGCAGATGGTGCACGGGGATGAGTGGTTTTTGCGCAGAAAGCGCGAGGCCTTTTGCAAAATTCAGGCCCACCAGCACCGCGCCGATGAGCCCGGGCGCAAAGGTGACCGCCACGCCGCCGATTTCATCCAGCGCCGTGCCCGCTTCGTCCAGCGCGGCCCGCGCCACCTGAGAGATATGCTCGATGTGGCGGCGGCTTGCAATCTCCGGCACCACGCCGCCGTAAAGATTTTGCTCTGCGGCGCTGGAGGCCACGCAATTTGAAAGAAGCTCCCGCCCGTCCTTCACGACGGCGGCGCAGGTATCGTCACAGCTGGATTCGATTCCCAAAATATACATATAAAACTTCCTTGTCGGTTTATTCGGCCTGCGGCTCCAACAGCGTAAGCCCGCCGCCATGGTCGTAAGCGACACAGCGCCATTCCAGCGCGCCGTCCGCCGCGTTTTCAAAGCGGAACAAAAGGTTTACCGCGGTGTGGCCGTCCTCGGCATAGGCGTATACCAGCGGCATATAGCTTGCGGTGGAAAGCACACGGACGGCGCTCTCATCCGGGGAAAAGCGCATGGTCCCGCCCAGTATTCCCTCGATGGGAATCAGCTCAGGGTGGGCGTATAGATCGGCCGCGAGCCGCTTTTCCCGCTCGGTTCGCGTATCCTCCAACGCGGCCGCACGCTGCGCGTCTGCGAGCGCGGCTTTCAATTCAGCCACCTGTTCGGTGAGCGCCTGCAATTCAGCATCCTGCGCTTTCAACTGCGCAAGCGCCTGTTCATGTGCGGAGGCAGGAACAGCGTTGCCCTGGGCGGAGCAGGCGCACAAAAGGGCCGCGCAAAGGCAAAATGCCGCAGGTGCACAGAGGAAAAGGCGGGAGCGAAAGAGGTTCTTTTTCATTGCGGCGTCCTCCTTTGAAAACAATGAAAAACGGGTCATTGCCGTTCCTGTACAGTGACGGAAACCACGTCGCCGGGCTGCTTTCCGATCTTCGCGCGGATGTCTCTGCGCACGCCGAGGATGTGCCCGGGGGTGCCCATGCGCACGAGGCTGCCGTCATAGGGCTGGCCGTCGAAAGTAGCGTGGACCTTCACGCGGCCCTTGCCGAATTCGGCGCGCACATCGTAGGGGAATTCCACATACGCGCCGTTCAGGTCCGGTACTTTTTGCAGCACCGCTTCAAAGCGGTAGATCGTTTCATTCATATTTCGGCCCCTTTTTACGCGCCGGGCCGCACGGCTGTGAAGAACAGGCGCGGGAAGCGGAAGATGATCTCGCCGCTGCGCTGCGCGGGGTAGGCCTGCACAAGCTGAGCGGATACGTCGCGCTCGAACTCTTCCTGCTGCGCCTTGTTCAGCTTGTCCAGATAGGGCCGCATACCTGTGGCCCGGTACCACTCCAGCATGGCCGCATGGCTGGGCATGCGGTGATAATAGGTGATCTCCCACATCGTGAATTCCTGCGTCATCTCCCCAAGCACATCGAAGTATTCATTCTGCTGAAGATTGTGGAACGCGCGGGGCGGCGCGGGAAAGGCCGTCCGCCATTTTTCCCGGCGGGCGGTTTCGGCAATAATCCTGTGCATAGGCTGGCTTTGCTGCACGGGGATCTGCACAGCCAGCACGCCGCCGGGACGGAGCTGACGCATCAGCGCGGGCAGCAGCGTCCGGTGCTCCGGGATCCACTGCAGGCACGCGTTGGAAAATACAATATCAAAGCCGCCGCCCAGTGCTTCCAGGCCCTGCGGTGCCTCGCACACACGAAATTCAAATTCCGGATGTGCGGCACAGGCCGCAGCCACCATGTTTTCGGAGCTGTCCACGCCCAGTACACGCGCGCCGGGGTAACGCGCGGCCACTGCGGCCGTGCTGTTGCCGGGCCCGCAGCCAATGTCCAGAATGCTGCGCGCATCCCGCAAAGGGATGCGCGCGGCAAGGTCGTGCGCGGGCTGTGTGCGCTCCGCTTTGAATTTGAGGTAAAGCTCGGAATTCCAGTCTGCCATAGAAAAATACCTTCCTTTCCGGATGAGAGGCATGTCACCCGTTTACACCGGCGCAGCGACGAAGTATCGCGTCTGCGGCCTGTGCGGGCGACAGGCTCGTGTTGTCCAGCCAGAAGCCGACGCGGGGTGTTTCCGCCAGAAAAGCGTCGTAAAGAGCTTCCGGCGAAAAGCCCGTATAGCCCGTCTTGGCCCGTTTTTCCTCGCGCTCTTTCACCGCGGCAAGGCTGGGGCACAGGACGACGGCCTCTACGGGATAACCTTGCAGCAGCCGCAGCATACGGGGCAGCGCTTCGCCGTAATAGTTGTCTTGAACCACAACGGAAAAGCCGCCGTCGAAATAGGTTTTCGCGGCCTCCGCCGTCAGGCGGTACCGCAGATGAAGCTGGCGCACGGCCTCTTCGGAGGGCGCTGCGGACATTTCTTCCCGCCCGGAGGAAATCATCCGGCGGAACACGTCGCCGCGCAGATGGACGCATTTGTCCAGCTTCAGCGCAAGGGCCTCGGCGGTCGTGGACTTCCCCGCCGCCATCACGCTCGTGATCAGATAAATTTGCCGTTCCGTAAAAGCACCTCCCGGGAAAAGCGGCCGCCGCGCCGTTACAGCGTTTTCTGCATCAGCACGGCGTCATCCGCGGGCGTTGCATAAAAGTTCCGGCGCAGGCCCGTCTGCACAAAGCCGAGCGAGAGGTACAGCGCCTGCGCGGCGCTGTTCTGGGCGCGCACTTCCAGGAACACGTCCTGCGCGCCCTGCAGGCACAGCGCCGCGAACGCCCAGGACAGCAATGCCCGTGCCACGCCCTGGCGGCGAAAGGCGGGCGCAGTGCTTACGGCGTAGAGGCTTGCCTCGCCGCACACGAGCTGGAACACCGCAAGCCCGGCGACTTTTCCTTCGGCTTCGGCAACAAACAGGCGCGCGTTTTCCTGCGCCAGCTCTTCGCGCAGTGCGGCTTCGCTCCAGCCGTCGTCCGCGCAGGCTTCAATGGCCGCGCACGCGGGCACGTCGGTTTCCCGCATAAAGCGGCAGAGGATGGGGCCGGCCTCCCTGGGGGCCGTTGTTTCCTGCTGCATATCGTTCGTCCTTTTTTCATTGTCTTTCATTGCCGGGGCCGCCGGGGCCGGGCGTGCGGACGCGGGGGGGCCGTCAACCTTTGGCCGCATACCATGTCGTACCGCTGTTTACATCCGCGGAGAGCGGCACCCGCAGCTCGGCCGCGCCGCGCATCTCCTCGCCCAGCACTTTGGCCGCGCGCTCTTTTTCTTCAGCCGGACATTCGACGATCAGCTCGTCGTGCACCTGCAGAATCAGGCGGGCGCGCAGGCCCTCGGCCTTCAGGCGGCGGTATACGCGCACCATGGCCAGCTTGATGATATCCGCGGCGGTGCCCTGGATGGGGGTGTTCATGGCCATGCGCTCGCCCAGGCTGCGCACGTTGAAATTGCTGCTGGCAAGCTCCGGCAGCGTGCGGCGGCGGCCGTACAGCGTTGTTACATAGCCGTTTTCACGGCCCTGCTCCACGGTCTCGTCCAGATATTTTTTGACGCCCGGGAAATTGGCGAAATAGTTTTTGATGAACGCGTCGGCTTCCTTGACGCTGACGCCGATATCCTTGGACAGGCTGAACGCGCCGATGCCGTACACGATGCCGAAGTTGACCGCCTTGGCGGACGAACGCAGCGCGGGCGTGACCTGTTCCGGCGGCAGACCGTAGATTCTGGCCGCAGTGCTGCGGTGGATGTCTGCGCCGGAACGGAACGCCTCGCACATGGCTTCATCGCCGGAGATGTGCGCAAGAAGGCGCAGTTCGATCTGGCTGTAATCCGCGTCCAGCAGCGTTTCGCCCTGGGGCGCGATGAAATATTTGCGGAAGCGGCTGCCCAGCTCGGTTCGCACGGGGATATTCTGCAGATTGGGCTCGCCGGAGGAAATACGGCCGGTACGGGTCTCCGTCTGGTTGAAGGTGGAATGGATGCGCCCGTCCGCCCCCACGACCTTGAGCAGGCCCTCGACATAGGTGGAATTCAGCTTCTGGTAGGTTCGGTACTGCAGGATGTGGCCGATGACGGGGGAATAGTCCCGCAGGCTCTCCAGCGTTTCGGCGTTGGTGGAATAACCGCTTTTCGTTTTTTTGCGTGTGGGCAGGCCAAGATCCTCAAACAGCGCCTTGCCCAGCTGCTTGGGGCTGTTGACGTTGAACTCATAGCCTACTTCATCATAGATGGCGCGAAGCTCTGCACCGAGGGCCGTCTGCAGCTCCTGCCCAAAGGCTTCAATACCGTTCCTGTCCACCAGAATGCCGATGTGCTCCATACTGGCCAGCACTTCGCACAGCGGGAATTCGATGTCGTCCAGCAGTTTGCCCATGCCTTCTGCATCGCATTTTTCACGCAGCACTGCGCACAGCTCTTCCAGCACGCCGGCTTCGGGCCAGGGCGCGCTGAACGCCGGGCGCACGCCGTATTCAGCAGCAAGGCGGGCCACGGTGTAATCGCTGGCCGCTGGGTTCAGCAGGTAGGCGGCCAGCTTTGCGTCGAAAGTGATGTTTTGGGCGGCAAGCCCGTGGGCAAAGCAGGCGCGGTACAGCGGCTTTGCGTCGAAACAGCGTTTTTCGGCGGCTTCATTTGCAAGCAGCGCCAAAAACGCTTCATCCTCAAGCCCCGCGGAATATACGGCTCCGTCCTGTACGGCCAGCATCACGTCTCCGGCGGCGCAAAGATAGACAGGGCCCGTGAGCGCGGGCAGGGGGGCCGCCTCCACCAGAGGGACAGCGGGCGCATCGTCAAAGCCGGGCTGCTGAGGCCCGGCTTCGGCGGGCAGGCGCAGCTTGTCCAGCGTGGCGTACATTTCAAGGTCCGTCAGCAGGCGTGCGGCGGCAGGGGCGTCCGGCGCGTCTTTTTTGTATGCGCCGGGTGCGGCGTTTACGGGCGCGCTGCACACGATCTCGGCCAGCGTGCGGCTCATCCCGGCCTGTTCTTTGTCCCGCAGCAGCTTTTCCCGCACGCCTTTTTTGATGCGCGCGTCGTCGATGTTTTCATACACGCCTGCCAGCGAGCCGAAATCCTGAATGAGGGCAAGGGCTGTTTTTTCACCCACTCCCGCGACGCCGGGAATGTTGTCCGACGCGTCGCCCATCAGGCTTTTCACCTCGATGAGCTGGCGGGGCCTGACGCCGTATTTTTCAAATACGGCGGCCTCGTCCATCACGGTGGTAACGCTGCGGCCCATCTGGGTGCCGGCCAGAAGCACGCGGGTGTGGGGCCCCACAAGCTGCAGGCTGTCCCTGTCTCCGGTTGCGATGGCGCATTCGTCGCCGCGGGCAGCGCAGGCGGCGGCCAGCGTGCCCAGAATATCGTCGGCCTCGTAGCCCTCGCACGTCACCATTTTGTAGCCGAGGTCCGCCAGCAGCTCTTTCAGCACGGGAAGCTGGGCGGCCAGCTCTTCGGGCATTCCTTTGCGCTGAGCCTTGTAGCCGCTGTACATTTTGTGGCGGAAGGTGGGCGCTTTCAGGTCAAAGGCGACCGCTACCTCGTCCGGTTTTTCCTCGGCTTCCAGCTTAAGCAGGATATTCATGAACCCCACGATGGCGTTGGTGAAGCGGCCGTCCTTTGTGGTGAGCAGCTTGATGCCGTAAAACGCGCGGTTGACGATGCTGTTGCCGTCTAATACAAGCAGTTTCAAAAGAGTATCCTCCGTGATTTTCAAATGTGAAACGTTCCTGTATAGTATACCATAATATGAAATTTTATGGTACAATAACAAAGATATCGCTCGGAAGTGCCGGACGGCCGGCGTCTTCCCGCAGAGCGCTTTTCCAAATACAAAAAAGTTGGTTGATCTATGCAGTTGGGACGATTTACTCTGGCAAAGGGCGCGTCTTTGGCGCCGATGGCGGGCGCGACGGACACGACGATGCGCCGCCTGTGCGCCGCCCACGGAGCGGTATGCACCGTCAGCGAGATGGTGAGCGCAAAGGCTTTGACAATGGGCGACAAAAAAAGCCCGCGGCTGATGGCCGGCGGGGGCGGGGACGCGCCCTTCGGCGTGCAGCTGTTCGGCGCGCAGCCGGACGTGATGGCCGAGGCGGCGCGCCTTATTTGCGATATGCGCGGCAAAATGCCCTTTGATTTTATCGACATCAACATGGGCTGTCCCGCGCCAAAGATCGCGGGGCCGGGAGCGGGCAGCGCGCTGCTGAAGGACCCGCCGCTGGCCGGGGCCATTGCCCGAGCCGTGCGGGACGCGGCGCCGGCCGATGTGCCCGTTACGGTGAAGCTGCGCATCGGCTGGGACGCCGACACGATGACGGGCCTGGAAGTGGCCAGGCGCTGCGCGGACGCGGGCGCCGCGCTGCTGACGGTGCACGGACGCACCCGTGCCGAGATGTACAATCCCGGCATTCACCCGGAGGAGATCGCGAAGATCAAGGCGGCTGTGGAGATCCCTGTGCTGGCCAACGGCGACGTGACGGACGCGGAAAGCGCGCTGGCGCTGCTGGCGGCCACGGGGTGCGACGGCGTGGCCGTGGGGCGCGGAGCCATGGGAAACCCATGGCTGTTCGGGCAGATCGCCGCGGCAATGGAGTGCCGGGAGGTTCCCCCACCGCCCAGCCTGCACGAGCGGTTCCGTGTGCTGCGCCGGCATATCTACGATATGTGCGAGGACAAGGGCGAATATATCGCCATGCAGCAGGCGCGCACGCACGCCGCCTGGTATATGCATGGGCTGCGCGGCGCGGCAACGCTGCGGCGGGAATGCTGCGGCATGCTGCATTTTACGGACCTGGACCGTGTGATCGAGCACGCGTGGGAGCTTCAGCGGGAAACGCGCTGAAGACGGCGCTCAGCCGGGCTGCGGCCCCCCGGCGGAAAGCTCGTCCAGCGTCCAGTCATAGCAGGGCAGCATATGCTGCATGAAGTAATCCGCCTCCGGGCATTTCATGGCGGCCAGCGCCGCCGTCTGCTGAGCGCGCGCACCTGCAAATTCCCGGTTGCCCGCGTTTTCCTCCTCGACGCATTTGATGAGTGCGGAGAGCCTGTCCGCAGCTTTCAGAAGCTGGCGCTCCTTCTGCGTAAGGATACCGCCTGAGAGATAGCCGTCCATGCCGGCGCGCACCGCGTCGGGCAGCAGAGCGCCCAGCGTGTGGGCCGCGTCGGCCTCCACAGCCTTGTAGGCTGCGCGCAGCGGCTCACTTTTGTATTTGACGGGCGTGGGCATGTCCCCGGTCAGAATTTCGCTGGCGTCGTGGTACAAAGCGGCGACGGCTACGGTTTCAGGGCGCACATCCGTGCCAAAGATAGTTTGAGAGACAAGGCACAGCGTGTGCGCCAGAATGGCGGCGTCCGCAGTGTGCTCGCTGAGGGATTCCGTGCGCGCGGCGCGCATCAGGCCCCACCGGGCGATGTATTTCATGCGCGCGAGCAGCGCATTAAAGGGATACAGCTCCATTGCAATTTTTTCCTCGCTTTTCTCGTATTATCAGGGTAGGATCGATTCGGCGCGGCCGGCGCCGGGAAACTATTTACATTATAGCAGGAGTAACAAGTTATGAGTAGCCTTGCAAAGCAAAAACAGGAAAAGCAGATGAACGGGTATCTGCTGTCGTTCGGCGTGTGCGCCGCGGCGGCGTTTTTCATCTTTCTGCCGTTCCTCGTCGTGGACAAGGGTTTGTTCCAGTACTGCGGCGATTTCAACAGCCAGCAGATCCCGTTCTACACTTACATGAACGGGTTCGTGAAAAACAGCGCGGGCCAGTGGAGCTGGGAGACGGACCTCGGTACCTCGGCGGTGAACTCGTATTCGTTCTATCTGTACGGTTCGCCGTTTTTCTGGCTGACGACGCTGCTGCCTCAGGCATGGGTGCCGTTTTCCATGGTGCCTATGTTCATGCTCAAGTTCGGCGTGGCGGGGCTGGGCGCGTATACCTATCTGAAGCGGTATTCCGCCGGACGCAACTATGCTGTCATCGGCGCGTGCCTGTATGCGCTGTCCGGTTTTACGGTCTACAATACGTTTTTCAATCATTTTGTAGACTGCATCGCGCTGTTCCCGTTTTTGCTGTGGGCGCTGGACAGCTATGTTTACGACGGCGTGCGGGGCGTATTCCCGCTGGCGGTGGCCGTCAATCTGCTCAACAATTACTTCTTTTTTGCCGGTCAGATCGTTTTCCTGTTTTTATACTTTTTCATCAAGCTGCTCACGGGCGAATACAGGATCACGCCGGGCCGCTTTGGACGGCTGGCGTTTGAATCCCTGCTGGGCGTGGCGCTGGGCTGCCTGTTCCTGTGGCCGGCTGTGCTGTGCCTGAAGGACAACCCGCGCACGGTGGACCTTTCCAGCGGCTTCGGCTTTTTGCTGTACGGCCGCGTGCAGCAGTATTTCGCCATCCTGGCCTCGCTGTTCCTCCCGCCGGACCCAACGTATCTGCCCAATATCTTTACCGACGCGGTGGTAAAGCACACCAGCATGACGGCGTTTCTGCCGGTGGTGAGCTGCGCGGGCGTGTGGGCGTATATGAAAGCACGCAGGAAAAGCGCGTTTACAAAAATCATGTGGGCGTGCCTTATCATGGCGCTGGTGCCGGTGCTGAACTCGGCTTTTTACGCACTCAATTCCAGCTATTACGCACGCTGGTATTATATGCCCATCCTCATCATGTGCGCGGCCACCATGCAGGCGCTGCAGGACGAGGAGATCGACCTGATGGAGGGCCTGCGGCCCGTGGCCGTGGTAACGCTGCTGTTCGCGGTATTCGCGCTTGTGCCCAAGCAGGAGGACGGGGTATGGAGCCTGGGCGTCGTAAAGGAGCAGTCCCAGTTCTGGCTGACCTACCTGACGGCTGCTTTGGGCCTGCTGATTTTCTACGGCGTTATCCGTTGGTGCCGCGGGCACGAGAAATTCACCCGTGTGCTTTTGGCAGGAATTCTGGGCTTTTCGGTATTCTATTCGGTGGCGCATATTGCACTGGGCAAATTTCCGCAGTGGGAGGGCGACGCGAACTACCGCAGCGAATGTTATGTGGCCGCCCGTAATAACGACCTGCCCGACGATCATTTTTACCGAATCGATTCCTACGACTGTTACGATAACATCGGCCTGTGGATGGAAAAACCGTGCATTCAGTTCTTCAACAGCGTGGTCACGCCGTCCATCATGGATTTTTACCCCCGTGTGGGTGTGAAGCGGGACGTATCCTCCAAGCCGGACCAGAAGCTTTATGCACTGCGCGGCCTGCTGAGCGTGGAGTATGTGGTGGTGCCTCAGGACAAGATGAGCGAATTCACCGAAAAGTGGGGCGCGTACGGCTACGTGTATGACCACGAGGACGCGTCGCTGGTGTATTTCCGCAATGAAAACTATGTGCCCATGGGCTTTACGTACGACAAATATATCCTGCTGGAAGCCCCGCTCCCCGAGACGGAGGAGGGAGTGGACGCCGCCGATGCGCTCACGGAGGCGGGCGCGGCGCAGGACGCGCTGCGGGCGGGCGAGCCCGCGCCTGTCACATTGATGGGGCTGGCGGAGGATTCCCGATCCAATATGCTGATGCGCGCCGTTGCGCTGACGGGAGAGCAGATCACCAAATACGGTTATCTGATGGAAGAAGCCACCACAGCCGACACTGCGAACCTGACTTACGAAGCCTACGTCCAGGACGCAGCGGCCCGCCGCGCCACGGCCAGCACCAGCTTTTCCGCGGACGGCACAGGCTTTACGGCCGAAATCACGCTGGAAAAGGACAATCTGGTGTTCTTCTCTGTGCCGTATGACGAGGGCTTTACCGCCACGGTGAACGGCGTGGAGGCTGAGATCGAGCGCGTGGATGGCGGCCTGAGCGCCGTGCTGTGCCCCGCGGGCGAAAACACCATCGTATTTTCCTACGAAACGCCGGGCCTGAAGCTCTCCACGGGCGTCACCCTCGGGGCCATCCTCGTGTGGCTGGGCTACTGCGGCTTTATCGTTTTTGTGGAAAAGAAAAAGAAACAGGAGAAACATTGACATGCAGAACCACGCAAGCACTCTTGCAGCCGAATTCAAGCTGGACGCCGCGCGCGTAGCGGCCACCGTCGCCCTCATCGATGAGGGCAACACCATCCCGTTCATCGCCCGGTACCGCAAGGAGGCCACGGGCAGTATGGACGACCAGACGCTGCGCGCGCTGGACGAACGGCTTTCCTATCTGCGCAAGCTGGACGACCAGAAGGAGACCGTGCACAATTCCATTACCGAGCAGGGCGCGATGACGCCGGAGATCGCCGCCGCGCTGGAAAAGGCCAAAACGCTGGCGGAGGTTGAAGACATCTACCGCCCCTATAAGCCCAAGCGCAAGACCCGGGCGTCTATCGCCCGGGCACGGGGGCTGGAGCCGCTTGCGGCGCGGCTGCTGGAGCAGCGTCCGGAGGACGAACCCGCGCTGCTGGCACGGCAGTACATAACCGAAGAAGTGCCTGACACAGAGGCGGCGCTGGCGGGCGCGCGGGATATTTTGGCCGAGGGCTTTTCAGACTCGGCCAATCTGCGCGCTACGCTGCGCAGCCTGTACAACGCAACGGCACTGGTGGAGAGCAAGGCCGCGAAAAAAGATACAGACAGCGTATATTCGGGCTATTACGATTACAGCGAGCCCGCCGCAAAAATGGCGGGCCACCGCATTCTGGCCGTGGACAGAGGCGAGAGGGAGGGCTTCCTGAAGGTGAGCGTCACCGTGGATGCCGCACGGGCCGTACGGCTGCTTACCGAGCGCACGGTGAAGAACGATTCCCCCAGTGCAGAGCAGGTGCGCGCCGCCGCAGAGGACGCTTATGTGCGCCTTATACACCCCAGCCTGGAGCGGGAGGTGCGCGCGGGCCTGACGGAGCGCGCCTGCGAGGGAGCCATCAGCGTATTCAGCAAAAACCTGCGGCAGCTTTTGCTGCAGCCGCCCATCAAGGGGAAGGTGGCCCTCGGGCTTGACCCCGGCTATCGCATGGGCTGCAAAACGGCTGTGGTGGACGCCACGGGCAAAGTGCTGGATACCGCCGTCATTTACCCGATTCCGGAATTTAAGCGCGTGGAAGAAGCGAAGCGTACGCTGAAGGCGCTGATCAAAAAGCACGGTGTGGAGATCATTGCCATCGGCAACGGTACCGCGGGCAAGGAGACCGAGATATTTGCGGCGAATGTGATCGCAGAGCTGGACCTGCCCGTCAGCTATATGGTGGTGAGCGAGGCCGGAGCCAGCGTGTATTCGGCCTCCAAGCTGGCGGCTGAGGAGTTTCCGGAATACGATGTGAACCTGCGCAGCGCGGTATCCATTGCCCGGCGCCTGCAGGACCCGCTGGCCGAGCTTGTAAAGATCGACCCCAAGGCCGTGGGTGTTGGGCAGTATCAGCACGACATGCCCCCGGCGCAGCTTTCGGCCGCGCTGGACGGCGTGGTGGAATCCTGCGTGAACACTGTGGGTGTGGACCTGAACACTGCCAGCGCGCCGCTGCTTGCCCGTGTGGCAGGCGTGACGGCGGCCACGGCGAAGAACATCGTCAAATACCGCGAGGATGCGGGCGCGTTCAAAACCCGGCGGGAGCTGCTGAAGGTGCCGAAGCTCGGCCCCAAGGCGTTTGAGCAGTGCGCGGGTTTTCTGCGTGTGCCGGGCGCGAAAAACCCGCTGGACGCAACGGCCGTGCACCCGGAAAGCTATGGCGCGGCGGAAAAGCTGCTGGCGCTGTGCGGGCTTTCGCCCGCAGACATCGGAACGCCGGCGGCGCGGGAGCTGGAACAGCAGGCAAAGCGCCTGGGCCACGGGAAGCTGGCCGCAGAGCTAGGCGTGGGCGTGCCTACGCTGGAGGATATGATAGAAGAGCTGCTGCGCCCGGGCCGGGACATGCGGGACAGCCTGCCGAAGCCCCTTTTGCGTACCGACGTGCTGGACATGAAGGACCTAACGCCGGGCATGCAGCTTACGGGAACCGTGCGCAATGTCATTGATTTCGGCGCGTTTGTGGACATCGGCGTGCATCAGGACGGCCTTGTGCATATCAGCCAGATCAGCAGCAGATTCATCCGCCACCCAAGCGAGGTGCTGAAGGTGGGGGATGTGGTGACGGTTTGGGTGCTGAGCGTGGATCTGCAGAAAAAACGCATCGCCCTGACGATGAAGCAGCCCAAGACGGAGCAGGCGCACTGACGCGGCGGGAAAGGGAGAACATGAACGGAGAAAACAAAACGACCATCGTGAACAAAACGATCAAAACGGGCATCACCTTCGGCAGCGCCTTGGCCATGGTCATCAGCTACACCACCTGGCATTCGGTGGGCTGGGCTATTTTTCATGGGCTTTTGAGCTGGGTGTATGTGGTCTATTTTGTTCTGCGCTACTGACGCGGCGCGGCAGGCAGGGCGGGAAACAGGGAAAAGAAAAGGAGAATCGTGTGAAACAGAGACTGGACAAACATTTTTTGCTCAACCGGGCCTTCGTGGGCACGCTGCTGGCCATTGCGGTGCCCATTGCGCTGCAGAATATGATCAGTTTCGGCGTGGCCGTTATGGACAGCGTGATGCTGGGAAGCTTCGGCGATGTGGCCATTGCCGCGGCAAACCTGGGCGGACAGCCGTTTTCCATTTTGATGTCGTTCGGCTTCGGCCTTTCATCCGGCGGCAGCGTGCTCATTGCGCAGTACTGGGGCAAGGGCGACATCGGGCGCATCCGCAAGGTCATGCGCATCAGCATGCAGCTGGTGTTCCTGGCGTCGCTGGGCATCACCGTCGTCTGCCTGCTCATGCCGGAGGGCATCCTGCGCATCTTTACCAAAGATGAGGCGATCGTCCAGGCGGGCGCCCGCTATCTGGCGCTGGTGGCGTTTTCGTATATTCCGTACAGCCTTTCCAACAACTATATGATGAGCCTGCGCGCCGTGGAAAAGGTGAAGATCTCCACGGCCATCTACGGCGTCAGCTTTTTTGTCAATGTGTTTTTCAACTATGCGTTTATCTTCGGAAAATTCGGCGCGCCGAGGCTGGAGGTGCGCGGCGCGGCCGTGGGCACGATCTTTGCCCGGTGCAGCGAGCTGGTGATGGTGCTTATTTACATATATTTCCGTGAAAATACCGTGGGCTTCCGCATGCACGACTGTTTGAAGTTCGACCGTGAGATGCTTCCCAGCTACACCCGCCACAGCCTGCCCGTGCTGGGCAACGAGCTGCTGTGGGGCGTGGGCTTTGTGGCCACAAGCGTCATCATCGGGCGCATCGGCAGTGTGTTCGTGGCGGCGAACAGTATTGCGGGCGTGCTCAACCAGCTGGTGTTCATCAGCGTGTCGGGCGTGGCCAATGCGGCGGCTGTCCTTACGGGCAAGACCATTGGCGAGGGCAGCCGCGGCCGCGTGCAGAAAGTGGCCAATACACTGCTGCTGTTCAGCGTGCTGGTGGGCGTGTTCAACTGTTTGCTGGTGCTGGTCATCCGGCCGCTGTTTTTGCTGCTTTACAATGTCACGCCTGAAACCTATGAAGCCGCTTATACCATTATCGGCGTACTGGCGTGCCTGCAGCTTGTGCTGGGCATCGACGTGACGTGCATCGTGGGCATTCTGCGCGGCGGCGGGGACACCCGCACGGCCTTTGTGTACGACTGCGGCGCGCTGTGGCTGGTGAGCATCCCCATGGGGATTTTGGCGGGTCTTGTGTTGCATCTGCCGGTGCCGCTGGTATATGTCTGTCTCAAGCTGGACAGTCCCATCAAGGCGTTCCTCTCGCTGCTGCGTATTCGCAGCGGCAAATGGATCCGAAATGTAACGGTGCAGACGTCGCCCATGCCGCCGGAAGAAGAAGCGCAGCGCGCGGCGGGGATGGAGTAAGATATCGTGGAATAAAGTACAATTCCGCGCCCGTATTATAGGCAAAAACGTACAAAAATGACGCGGGCGCGGCGATTGAACTTGACTTTTTTCTTGAACAAAAGTAAAATGAGGTAGTCTAGAAACAGACAGATGGAGTATCCATGAAAGACGATGTCCTCAGCATGCAAATCGAACAGGCCAGGAACGGAGACGAACAGGCCATCGCGGGGCTGATTGCACGGCAGATGCCGCAGATCCGCAGCCTTGCAGCAAAAGCCGTGCGTCCCGGGCTGGATTTTGACGACGCCGTGCAGGAGGGGATCATCGGGCTGTTTTCCGCTCTGGAGACCTTTGACGCGCAAAAGGGCGCGGCTTTTGCCACCTATGCCAATGTGTGCGTGCAGAACGCCATTGTTTCGGCGGTGCGCGCGGCGGGACGCAGCAAGCATGCGCCGCTTAATACCTCGGTGCCTTATACCGAGACGGAGAGCACCCCCGGCCCCGAAGAGCTTGTGATGCAGAGCGAGCGCTATACACAGACGATGCAGAGCATCGACACACGGCTTTCGGCACTTGAAAAGCAGGTGCTGGCTCTGTTTCTGGACGGCAATTCTTACAGCGCCATTGCAAAGCGGCTGAATGTGAGCGAAAAAGCTGTAGATAACGCCCTGCAGCGTGTGCGTGCAAAATTGAAATAAAAGTACCCAAGGCGCGGGAGCGCGCCATTATATATGCCCCTTGTAGCTTAAGTCAGAGCGTTGGTCCCAGATCAAAGGTGTCGGTTTGAATCCTTCCGCGGGCAAAATACTAATCCGAAATGGAGATACCAAAAATGTACGAAGACAAGACCCTGGTATGCAAAGATTGCGGCAACGAGTTCGTGTTCACTGCCGGTGAGCAGGAGTTCTATGCAAGCCGTGGCTTCGAGAACGAGCCGCAGCGCTGCAAGGCCTGCCGTGACGCCCGCAAGAACGCCGGCCGTGGCACCCGCGAGATGTTCACCGCTGTGTGTGCCTCCTGCGGCAAGGAAGCCCGCGTGCCCTTCAAGCCCCGCGAAGACCGTCCTGTGTACTGCAGCGACTGCTTTGCGAAGATGAAGGAAGAAGGCTGATTTTTGCAAGCAAAAGCCCCCGCCGTACGGCGGGGGCTTTTTTACTGCGCTTCGAGAATAAAAACTTCTCACGGCCCGGAAAAGCATCCAGGGGGCCATAAAGGACAGGGGCGGGCCGCTTTGGCTTTAAGCCGCCGCCCGTATGCCGATCAGCTCTTTCACGTCCGTAAGCACAGCTTCATCGGTTACCGGTATCATCAGCCAGCGGCTGCCGTTGAGCGGGCTGGCCGTGTGGTACAGCTGCCGCACCGGAGGAGAGCAGAGGGGAAGCAGCGCCTCTGCCGCCATGGCTTCCCGCTGGCCGATGCACACAAGGCAGGTGAACGAGCCGGCCGCCGGGTACAAGGTACACAGTGCGCGGCCTCCCTTTTTGTATTTTACATTCCAGCCCGGCGCCATCCCGCAGCGGCTGTATTCGATGCGCGGCACCGTGCGGTAGCCCGATTCCAGCCAGCTGCACAGTGTTTTCCACAGGGGATTGTCCACAAACTCTGCGATATCATCGGGTGAGGGCTTTCGGTTCTGAGGCCAAAGCGTGCTCCATGTCATGCGAATATCCTCCTTTTGCAATCGGTGTATCCAGTGTAGCATGGCAGGCAGAGCATGTCTACTTTTGGAGAGCACCTCCGGCATCTGTTGGAATAAACAGCGCAAGAACTGCAATGCATTTGAACGAGATATATCCGCACAATGTGATTTTGAGATAGGACAATAACTTCAAAGCCGCCGCTTGCGCGGCTGCGCGTGTATATGGCACACGCCCCTGTGCTGGCGCACAAGGCTTTGGGAACCTTGAACCATGCAAAACCGCATTCAATGCGGTTTTGCTGAAGCCGCTTCGCGGGAGCGTCTGGCACAGCCGGACGCCCTTTTTACGTTTTGTGCGTGCGATAAAAATTTTTCCGGAGTATTGACAAGACACCTAGTACATACTATATTATACATAGTATGTATTGCATAGTATCAGGAAAGGAGCGCACGGAATGGATATCCAACGGAAAAAGGGCCTGCTGGACGTATGCGTGCTGGCGGTGCTGCGCCGGGGACCATCTTATGGCTACAAGATCATCGGGGAGGTATCCTCCTGCATCGAGGTGTCGGAATCCACGCTGTATCCCATCCTGAAGCGTCTGGAGGCAAACGGATACGTCACCACGGACACACAGGAGCACGGCGGCCGTATCCGCAGGTATTTTTACATCACGGACGCGGGCCAGGAACGCATTGATGCATTTCTGGACGAATGGGACGAAGTGAAGCGCATTTATGCATTTATCAAGGGGGAAGAGGTATGAACAGAGAAACGTTTCTCAACGAGCTGATGGCGGGACTGACGCAGCTTGGCCCGGTGGAGCAGCGTCAGGTGGCGGATTATTACAACGAGCTGATTTTCGACGGCGTAGAGAATGGTAAGCCCGAGGAGGAAATCATCGCAGGCTTCGGCGCGCCGGAGGAGATCGCGGCGCAGATTCGTGCCGAATACAAGAGCCAGCAGGCTGTTGAGGGGGCGCCCGGGCAGGGCGCGGTACCGCCTCGGCCGGCATGTCTGGAGTATCCCGCTCAGGAGCCGGTGCATACCGTAGTGGTGGACGCGCGCAACGTGCGTGTGAACGTGCGCGCGGTGCCGGGCGGCGGCGTGCGGGTGTTGTTTCAGCCGAGGGAAAACGACCGTGTCACTGTGGCCGAAAAGGACGGCGCATTCCTGTTTACCCATACCATGTCGATTTTTAATGTATGGAACTGGCTGGACCTGCTGCGCGGGCCGCATGACATCACACTGGAGCTGCCGCTGGACTTTGCCGGCGAGGTATGCGTCAAAACATGCAACGCCGGTATCACGGTCTCGGGCCTTTCAGCCGGAGGGAAGGGCCGGTTTGTAACCAGCAATGCCCGAATTACTGTGGAAAACTGCGTGTTCGGCTCGCTTGCTGCCAAGACCTCGAACGGGCCCATCACGCTGTCCGGCGTGACAGGCGGAGACTGCGAGGCAGCCTCCAACAATGCGCGTATCACAGCCGAGCACTGCCGCTTTGCCGAAAAGCTGTGGATGCAGACGAGCAACGGGCCTGTCCGCGCCGAGGATGTGGAGGCGCCGGACCTCACGTTCAAAACAGCCAACGCCGCCATTACGGGAACAGTCGTGGGGGATATGCGGGATTACGCCATCAGCAGCCGCACCAGCAATGCGCAGAACAACCTGCCCATGGATTGTGCCTATGAGGACCAGGCCAAGCGTCTGTGGGCCACCACCAGCAACGGCCGCATCGACGTGCGCTTCGTGTAGCACGGCAGTGCCGCGGACAGGGCCGGACCATTCAACAAAACAGCGCGTGCTTGCCGGTGTCAGGCAAGCACGCGCTGTTTTGTTATTGTTTTGAGCAGAAAAGAGTTCTGCAGCGGCAGTGGTCCCCCGACGGGACGCGCGAAGGGGAAACGGTCGGACGATGTTACACCGCCTCGTCGTTCACATCCGCGAACTGGCTTTGGTACAGCTCCGCATAGAAGCCTCCCTTGGCAAGCAGCTCTTCGTGTTTGCCTGTCTCTACAATATCTCCGTCCTTCATCACAAGGATGAGGTCCGCGTCGCGGATGGTGGACAGGCGGTGGGCAATGATAAAGCTGGTGCGGCCCTCCATCAGATGGTCCATGGCTTTCTGGATGGCGATCTCCGTGCGGGTATCCACGCTGGAGGTGGCCTCGTCGAAGATGAGGATCTTCGGCTCGGAGACGATGGTGCGGGCGATGGTGAGCAGCTGCTTCTGGCCCTGGCTGATATTGCTGGCTTCCTCGTTGAGCACAGTGTCGTAACCCTGAGACAGCGTGCGCACAAAGTGGTCCACCTGCGCGGCCTTGGCGGCCGCCAGCACATCCTCGTCCGAAGCCGCAAGGCGGCCGTAGCGGATATTTTCCAGAATGGTGCCGTTGTACAGCCAGGTATCCTGCAGCACCATGCCGAACATATCGCGCAGGTCGTTGCGGGCAAACTGGCGCACATCGTAGCCGTCCAGAAGGATAGCGCCCTCGCTCACGTCGTAAAAACGCATCAGCAGCTTGACCATGGTGGTTTTGCCCGCGCCGGTGGGGCCTACGATGGCTACTTTCTGGCCGGGCTGGATGATGGCGGAAAAGTCGTTGATGATGGTTTTTTCCGGTGTGTACCCGAAATGGACGTGGGCAAATGCGACCTCACCCTGAATCAGGTCCGGCGAGAGAGGCTGCTCGGGGTCGGGCGTTTCCTCCGTCTCGTCCAGAAACTCAAACACGCGCTCGGCGGCCGCGGCTGTCTGCTGCAGCACATTGGAGATATTGGCGATTTGCTGGATGGGCTGCGTGAAGCTGCGCACATACTGGATAAACGCCTGAATGTCGCCCACGGTGATGGTGCCGTTCAGCGAAAGGAACCCGCCCAGAATACAGATGCCCACATAGCCCAGGTTGCCGACAAAGTTCATCAGCGGCATCATCATGCCGGAGAGAAACTGGCTTTTCCAGGCCGAGTTATACAGGTTATCGTTGATTTCGTTGAACGTCTTGATGCTTTTTTCTTCACCGTTGAAGGCCGTTACCACCAGATGACCGCCATACATCTCCTCCACGTGTCCGTTGGCGTGGCCCAGATAAGCCTGCTGCTTTTGGAAAAAGGGCTGGCTGCGCTTGACCACGTTGCTGACGATGGTGAGGCTCAGCGGCAGGATGCACAGGGCAACCAGCGTCATCAGCGGGCTGATGGTGAGCATCATCACCAGAACGCCGATAAACTGCGTCACGCTGGTGACGATCTGCGTCATGCTCTGGTTGAGTGTCTGCGTCACGGTGTCCACGTCGTTGGTGATGCGGCTGAGCACTTCACCGTTGGGTACACGGTCAAAATAAGCCAGAGGCATGCGGTTGATCTTCTGGCTGATATCCCTGCGCATTCCGTAGCTGATCTGGGTAGAGACTTTTGTCATGATAAAGCCCTGGATATAAGACAGCACGGCTGAGACCAGATATATAATGCCAAGGAAGAGCAGGATGCGGGCCACGGCCTCAAAGTCGATGCCGCCGGTGCCCGTGAGTTGGGCGATGATGCCGTTAAACAGCTCGGTGGTGGCGTTGCCAAGAATTTTCGGGCCGATGATGGAAAACACGGTGGAAGCGATGGCAAACAGCATCACCGCGATGATGGCGGGCAGATATTTGCCCAGGTATGAAATGAGTTTTCCCATGGTGCCTTTGAAGTCCTTGGCTTTTTCACCGGGCATCATGCCGCGGGGGCCGCCGCCCATGGGGCCTCTGTGTTTTTGCTCTGCCATTATGCCAATTCCTCCTTTGAAAGCTGGCTTTCCGCGATCTCACGGTAGGTCTTGCAGCTTGCCAGCAGCTCCCTGTGCGTGCCGATGCCCATAACGCGGCCCTCGTCCAGCACCACGATCTGTTCGGCATGCATGATGGTGGAAACGCGCTGTGCCACGATGAGCACGGTAGCGCCTTCGGTGTAGCCCTTCAATGCCTTGCGCAGCTTTGCGTCTGTTTTGAAATCCAGCGCGGAGAAGGTGTCGTCAAAGATGTAAACAGGCGCTTTCTTTACCAGCGCGCGGGCGATGGAAAGACGCTGGCGCTGTCCGCCCGAAACATTGGTACCGCCCTGACTGATGGCGGTTTCAAAGCCGTCCGGCAGCTCGTCGATGAATTCCGTGGCCTGGGCCGCCTCGGCGGCCCGGCGCAGCACATCCGCGTCGGCGTCCTCGCCGCCGTAACGCAGATTGGAGCTGATGTCCCCGCTGAACAGCACGCCTTTCTGCGGCACATAACCAATGGCGTCGCGCAGCTCATGCTGTGGGATGTCGCGAACGTCCACGCCGTCCACTGTGACGCTGCCGGCCGATACATCGTAAAAACGGGGAATGAGATTGATAAGCGTGGATTTGCCGCTGCCGGTGGAGCCGATGAAGGCCGTTGTCTCGCCGGGCCGGGCCGTAAATGTTACATGCTCCAGCACATTTTCGTCCGCGCCCTCATAGTGAAAGGAGACGTCGTTGAACTGCACAAGCCCTTTCACTTTTTCCGGCAGGTGCCTGGGCTGGGGCGCGTCCTGCACGCTGCTTTCGCTGGCAAGGACATCCGCGATGCGGCCCGCCGAGACGGAGGCGCGGGGTACCATCACGAACATCATGCTGATCATGAGGAAGCTCATAATGATCTGCATGGTGTACTGGATGAAGGCCATCATGTCGCCCACCTGCATGGCGGAATCCGCGATCTGGTGGCCGCCGACCCATACGATCAGCAGGGAAACGCCGTTCATTACCAGCATCATCACAGGCATCATCGTGGCCATGGCGCGGAACACGAACAGGTTGTTGTCGGCAAGGTCCTTATTGGCTTTGTCGAAGCGTTTTTCTTCAAAATCCTGCGTGGCGAACGCGCGGATGACCATCATGCCTGAAAGATTCTCGCGGCTGACAAGGTTCAGCTTATCCACCAGCTGCTGCATGATCTTGAAGCGGGGCATGGCGATGGCGGAGATCGTGCAGATGAGGCCTAGAATGAGCACTACGGCCAGCGCGATGACCCACGCCATGCTCACGCTTTTGCTCAGGGCCATAATGGTGCCGCCGATTCCGATGATGGGCGCGTAGCACATGATACGCAGGCCCATCGTTACAAGCCCCTGCACCTGCGTCACGTCGTTGGTGCTGCGGGTGATGAGGCTGGCGGTGCCGAATTTGTCGTATTCATTGTTGGTAAAGCTGGTCACTTTTGCGAAAATATCCCGCCGCAGATCCCGCGCGATGCCCGCGCCCATGCGGCTGCCGCAGAAGCCGACGCTGATGGCGCACACGGCCAGCAGAAGGGCCATCAGCAGCATTTTGCCGCCGGTGCGGAAGATATAGCTTGTCTGCATGGCGTCTGTATCCGCGCCAAGCTGCATGTAAAAGCCTTTGGTGAACACGGCGGCCGTCTGGCTGAGCATGCTTTCCGGCGTAGCGGCGGCAGCGGCAATGGCATCGTCTACCATGCCCTGAGGCAGCATGGCAAGCATGGGGACAAGCTCGCCCAGTTTGGACATGTCCATGGCCTTGCTGTCGGTATCGCCGGCAGCGATGTCCTGCCCGCTTTGCTCGGCAAGGTCCTTAACAACAGTCATCAGCGCATAGGACGCACGGCTGAACGCGCTGTCCAGTTGAGCTTGCGTGCTGTCGTCCAGATTCGGAATCTGTCGGTATACATCGGTGTCAGATACCTTGGGCCAATCTGTCACAAACCGATCCCATTCATCCGCCGTCATGTTTGCCTGTTCGGCCAGGACATACTGGCTTTGGGCAAGAGCCCGGTCCTCCTCGGACATAAAGGCGCTCATCAGCTGCAAGCCCTCGGCGGAAACCGCTTTTGGCGCGGCCTCGGTGATACCGCCCTGCTGGATGCCCACATTCACGATATCGCTCATGAGGTTGGGCAAATTAAGATCCACGGCGGCCTGGCAGAACATCAGCACGATGGCCGCCAGCGCGAAGCCGATATAGGGCTTTAGGTAGCGCTTCAATTTCATCATTTGGAATCACTCTCCCGTTCTTCTTCCTGTGCGGCGACCGCCTGCTCCAGCGCAATGGCCAGTTCGCCCAGCAGATGCAAAAGCGTTTCAAAATTTTGGGGGCCAAGATAGTCGATCGACTGGGAAAGAATGCTGCCGAAACGGCGGTAGGCCACTTCCATCACAGTGCGCCCCTCCGGGGTGACGCAGACGCCGATGACACGCCGGTCATCCGGGTCGGGCACGCGCTCCACATAGCCCTGTGCCTCCAGCGCGCTGACGCGCTGGCTCAATGCGGGCAGGCTTTGATGCATGGCGCCCGCAAGCGCGGTCAGCGTAAGAGCGCCATGTTCCTGAGACGGCGTGCAGCTCTGCCCGGGCATTCTGCCGTGGTGGGCAATGGCCATAAGTGTGCCAAACTGAGATTTGCTCAGATGTTCGCACGGGGTGACGCTCTGCCAGGCTTTGCGCACCCGGTCCATCAGCCGGAACAGCTCGGCGGCGTTGTTTTCCAGCCCCTTCATGGTTTACCTCCTGTTGGATTTGTTTGTTAAAAGTTAATATGCCTAATTGTTAACAATTTTAATAATTAGGATGCTTAACTAATATACGGCAAAATATACCTGCCGTCAAGCGGAAATCGGGAAAGTTCACAAATCATTCAAATTTTTCTGGGCAGAATGCTCAAACGTCTGTTCCACAGGTTATGAAAGCCATCGCCCCCGGTAGGCGCGGGATGCGCCGCCGGGGGCGATGGCTTTTGCAGGAAACGGTCGTTTTTTCTGTCTGTGACGGCCGCGGCCGGGAAAAGGCTGCGGACACGAAAAAGCATAAGGCTATTTTTTTACCTTCATCCGTTTGATGACCTTCAAACGCGTGAATTCTTCGCGTTCATGCTCTTCCAACGTGCCGGAAATAAATTTGATGTTGCCCTCCAGGCGGGGAATGACCACATTTTCCAGCATGTTGGCGCGGCGCTGTGTCTTTTTGATGGCCATGGCCAACCGGTAAACGCTGTTTTCAATGCCTGCGAGCTGCGCGCAGAGCTGTTTGACTTTATCGAAGCAGACATAGGCGTAGTCGAGCTGGGCATTGCTGCCGGAGAAGCCGTAGTAGGGGTACAGAGGCCGGCTGGCCAGATGCCCGGTGGGCAGGTCCACGCCCATGATGCTGTGTCCCGTGACGGAAAAGCCTTTTTCCTCGGGAACGGCGCCCTCCAGGGCATGCTCGATGCCCAGCGTGATATTGGCGCTCTCCAGCGCTTTGTATGCCTTGATGAACGTGTCGCCGATGGCGCGCTGCATACCGGCCGCTTCGTCGATGAGCTTCATCATCTCGCGCATCAGCACATTGCGTTTGCGGTCCAAAAGGTCGAAGCCCAGTTTTGCCAGCGTCAGGTTTTTTTTGCAGGCGATCAAATTGCCCTTTGTGGGGAAGATCTGTTCGGCCATGGGCTCACCTCCATTTCAATGAATCTGTCCGGCCCGCATGGGCGGCCGGCTCAATGCTTGCGGTAATGCTGTTCCAGCACGGCTTCGTCCACACGGTCCAGCTCCTCGCGGGGCAGGATGGAGAGCAGGCGCCAGCCAAGGTCCAGGCTCTGGTCGATGGTGCGGTCCTCATTGGGGCCCTGGCCCAGAAATTCTTTTTCGAAGTGGGCGCCGAAATCCAGATACAGTTTATCGGTCTCGCCAAGCTCCTCTTCGCCGATGACGCTGGCCAGGTCCCGCGCGTCGTTTACCTTGGCGTAGCTGGCGAACAGCTGGTTGGAAACGTCCGCGTGATCGGCACGGGTGTAGCCTTCGCCGATGCCGTCCTTCATCAGGCGGGACAGGCTGGGCAGAACACTGATGGGCGGATAAACGCCCTGCTGGTCCAGGTAGCGGTCCAGCACGATCTGCCCTTCGGTGATATAGCCTGTCAAATCGGGGATGGGGTGTGTGATATCGTCGTTGGGCATCGTCAGAATGGGAATCTGCGTTACGCTGCCCTCCCGCCCCTCGATAACGCCCGCGCGCTCGTACAGGCTGGCGAGGTCGGAATAAAGATAGCCCGGATAGCCCTTGCGGCCCGGGATCTCGCCCTTGGAGGATGAGAATTCGCGCAGCGCTTCGGCGTAGCTGGTCATATCCGTCATCACCACGAGGATATGCATGCCCTGCTCGAAGGCGAGGTATTCGGCCGCTGTCAGCGCGCAGCGCGGCGTGAGGATGCGCTCTACGATGGGGTCGGACGAGAGGTTCAAAAACATTGTAACACGGGACAGCGCGCCGGATTCTTCAAAGCTGCGGCGGAAATATTCCGCCACGTCCTTGGTCACGCCCATGGCGCAGAACACCACGCCGAAGTTGGCGCCCTCATCCTCACTCAGCTTGGCCTGCCGCACGATCTGCGCGGCAAGCTTGTTGTGGCTCATGCCGCTGCCGGAGAAGATGGGCAGCTTCTGGCCGCGGATCAGCGTAATAAGGCTGTCGATGGAAGAAATACCCGTGCGGATGTAGTTGCGCGGATAACTGCGGGAGACAGGGTTGATGGCGCTGCCGTTGATATCCTCGAAGCGCTCGGCGTAAACAGGGCCGAGGCCGTCGATGGGTTCGCCCGCGCCGTTGAAAATGCGGCCCACGATCTCGGGCGCGAGCGCCAGGCGCATGGGGCTGCCCGTAAAGCGGCTGGCCGTGCCTGAAAGCGTCATGCCGCTGGTGCCCGCAAACACCTGGATGACGGCGCGCTCGCCTTCCAACGCCGCGATGCGGCCCAGGCGCGTGCCGGTGGCGGTTTTCATCTCCACCATTTCCTCGAAGCCGACGCCTTTTACGCCGTCCACCGCGACAAGCGGGCCGTTGATGTCAGAAAGGCCCAAATATTCCATTGCCATATGCAAACGCTCCTTTCCGTTCAGCCCGCCGCAGGGGTCTGCTTTGCAAGCAGCTGCGCGCACATATCGTCCAGCTCCTTGTTGTACTCGCCGAACATTTCCGGCTTGTCGTTGGGAATCTCATACTTTACCTTTACCAGCTTGTCGAACAGCCCCGCTTCGGCCATGGCACTGACGGGAACGCCCTTGTCCACCAGCTCCACGGCGCGGTCATACAGGTGGAGAATGGCCTCCATCATCCACATCTGTTTGTCCAGCGGCACATAGGTGTCGTTTTTGTGGAAAGCGTTCTGCTGCAGAAAGCCCGTCCGGATGACGCGCGCCGTCTCAATGACGACCTTCTGGCTGTCGGGCAGCACATCCGAGCCGATGAGCTTGACGATCTCCATCAGCTTGTTTTCCTCGCTGAGCAGGCCCAGGATGCGGCCGCGCATGGTGCAGAACTTTTCACCCAGATGCTCGGTGTAGTAGGGGTCCAGGTCTTCGTAATATTCGCTGTAGCTCATGGTCCAGTTGATGGCGGGGTAATGGCGCGCGTAGGCGAGGCTTTTGTCCAGCGCCAGAAAGCAGCGCACAAAACGCTTGGTGTTCTGGGTGACGGGCTCCGAAAAATCGCTGCCCTGGGGCGAGACCGCGCCGATGATGGACACGCTGCCCGCCGCGCCGGAAAGGGACTGCACGCAGCCCGCGCGCTCATAGAACGCGGCCAAGCGGCTGGGCAGGTAGGCGGGGAAGCCCTCTTCGGCGGGCATCTCCTCCAGACGGCCGGAGATCTCGCGCAGCGCTTCTGCCCAGCGGGACGTGGAATCCGCCATCATGGCCACGTCGTAGCCCATGTCGCGGTAGTATTCCGCCAGCGTGATGCCCGTGTAGATGGACGCCTCGCGTGCGGCCACGGGCATATTGCTGGTATTAGCGATGAGCACCGTGCGCTCCGTCATGGGCTTGCCGCTTTTGGGGTCGATCAGCTCGCGGAATTCGTTCAGCACCTGCGTCATCTCGTTGCCGCGCTCGCCGCAGCCCACATAGATGATGATGTCCGCGTCGCTCCACTTGGCAAGCTGGTGCTGCGTCATCGTCTTGCCGGTGCCGAAGCCGCCGGGAATGGCGGCCGTGCCGCCCTTTGCAATGGGAAACAGCGTGTCGATGACGCGCTGGCCCGTGATGAGCGGACGGCCGATGGGCTCCCGCGCGGCCACGGGACGGGGCGTGCGGATGGGCCACTTTTGTGCCAGACAAACGGTCTTTTCCTCACCGGAGGCCGTCGTTATCTTACAGATGGGGTCCGTCACGGTATATTGGCCGTTTTCAGCGGCCCAGGTAACGACGCCGGAAATATCCGGGGGCACCATGCTTTTGTGGGTGATGATGCTGGTCTCCGGGCAGGTTGCGACGACGGTGCCGCCCGAAACGCTGTCGCCGGGCTTGACGGTGACGGTCACATCCCACCTGCGGGCCATATCCAGGCTGTCCACATGGACGCCCGTGGCGATGAACGCGCCGTTTTTTTGGGCGATATCCGTGAGCGGACGCTCGATGCCGTCAAAAATATTTTCCATGATGCCGGGCCCGAGCGTGGCGGAGAGCGGCGCGCCGGTGCCCTTGACGGGCTCACCCACCAGCAGGCCGGTGGTGTTCTCGTACACCTGGATGGTGGTGCGCGCTTCGCTGACGCTGATGACCTCGCCGATGAGGCCCGCGTTTCCGACGTACACCATCTCCGCCATGCCGAACGTGCTGGTATCCTTCACCGTGACGACAGGCCCGTTGATCGAATAAATTACATCTTTCATAGGCTTGCTCCTAATTCCAGGCCGTCCGGAAAAAACGCTTGGAAAAACGGCTTTTCCGGCAGCGACCCATACTCGTTTGCGCGCCTGCGCGCCCGGATGGGCGCGGCGCGCGTTACTCCACCCGCAGCTTGCAGCGCGTCAAAAAGGCGGCGCGCTCGGCTGCGGCGGCGAAATCCAGCGTTTCGTCGTACAGGATATGCTGTGTTTCCAGCTTGACGCCGCCCAGACGGATGGAACCGTCCACGGCGATATCCGCCGAGGGCAGGGCCTTTTTCACCACGGGGGCCAGCAGCGCCTCGTCGGCACGGCGCAGGCGCACCGTGCATTTGCCGGAAATTTCCGGTGCACGCCTGGCCAGCGCGTCCGCCACGCGCTGGGCATAAGCGGGTGTCCCGGTGTACTCCTCCAGCGCTTCTTCCATTTCGGCAAACAGGCCGTTCACAAGCTGGCTGCGGTACACCAGCAGCTTTTTGCGGTTGTCCTGCTTGACCGAGGCCATTTTGCGGGCCAGACGGTTCTTGGCCTCTTCCCGGTAGGGGATGAGCGGGTCGCCCCGGTGGCCCTCCATCAGCTTGTCAAAGTTGGCGTCCCCCTGGCGCCTGGCGTCGTCGATGATGCGCTGCGCCTGCGTTTTTGCCGCTTCAATGACAGAGTCCTCGAACTCGGAGTATTGCTCCGGCGTTTCCATGCTGCGCACGGCGCGCTGCTGCTCGGCTGCTTTCTTATTCATGCTCGTCACCTCAAATTTTAACGCCCACGACCTCGGAGATATAGCGTTTGATGCTGTCGCCGGGGTTCGAGTCGCTGTGGCGGTCCGGCATTTCGACGATGAGCGGCCGCTTGCGCGTGAGCTTGTATTCAAATACGACCGCGGAGCATTTCGCGACCAGCTTGTCGGTGATGAGCACAAGGCCGATGTCCGGGTCCGCACAGGCCTTGTCCAGCGCCGCGCGCACTTCGTCCTCTTCGTGCACCACGACGCCTCTGACGCCCACCAGCCGCATGCCGGCCAGCGTGTCCACGTTGTCGCTGATCAGGAAATATTTCATGGCTTAAAACTTGGTGATGATGAGGATGGCGATGAGCATGCCGTACAGCGCGATGCCTTCGCCCAGAACCACGAAGATCAGCGCTTTGCCGAAGCTCTTCGGGTCCTCGGTGAGGGCGCCGATGGCGGCGGGCGCGCCGGAACCGACGGCAATGCCGGCGCCGATGCCGGCGACGCCCACGGCCAGGGCGGCGGCGATCATGCCGATGCCCATATTGTTGTCGGGAGCGGCGGCTGCGGTCTCGCCGTCGGCGGCGAAGGCCATGCTGGAAAAGGCGCACGCCAGTGCGAATACGGCAATCAGTACCAGAAAGGTGCGGGCAAACTTTTTAACATTCATCTTTTTCATAACAGATACTCCATTCTGCCGCAAAGCGGCGTTGTGTTGATATAAAAAATAATAGCGCAGCTACTATTTTTTACACGCACCGGGGCACTTTGTGCCCGGGCGCTTGAAATCTTAGGCCGTGAGCCGGGACGGCCCACAGGACCGTTTTTTATAGCTTTGCTGTGCAAAGCTATAAAAAAATCTATTCACAAACCCCGGAGCCGTCCGGGCGGGGTAGCAGAAAAGAAGCTGCGTACGGCAGCGGTGCGGCCCATGCGCACAGAGGTTCATTCGGCCTTGTCCGCGGCTGGGTCCAGAGAGATTCTGAGCGGAGCGAAGGGAACGCCGTTCGCGTCGAAAAAGCGGCTGAAGATCTCATAGAACTCCAGGCGCAACACCTGAATGCCTACGAACAGCGCCTCCAGCGCCATGACGAACACGTTGCCTACGGCGACGATGAGCACATAAAATACACCGCCCGTCATATTGGCCAGCGTGAACACGACGGTCATCATGCCCGCGTGAACCAATACGAACCCGCCCACACGCAGAAAGCTCATGGTGTTGGAGGCAAAGCTCAGCACGGTGTCGAACATCTCAAAAAAACCATTGAGAAGGATATCGCCCACCGAACCCTCGGGCTTTTCGCCGGCGCACAGCGCGCTCAGCGGCTCGGCAAAGTACATCAGGAAGAACGGCACCGCGATGCACAGGATAAGATACGGCACGCTGCCCACGAAGGGAAGCTCCATGCCCAGCATCGGCAGCAGAAGCGCGATGAGACTGACGTAAAACACCAGCCCGGAAACGCCGTTTACGGAAAAGATGGTCTTTGCAATGATGTGCTTGCGCAAATTGGAAATGATGCCCGTGACGATGGCGGAAACGATGATGAGCACGCCCGCCACCACGCTGGCAATGAGGATGTTGTTGATGCCTTCGGGAGCCAGTACTTCCAGCGGCTTTTCAGCAAAGCCCAGCGCGTGGAACATCGGGTCCAGCACATGCTCGTAGCCGAACACGCTGCCGTACAGAAAACCGAAAATAACGCTGAAAACGCTGCACCGTGCTACCACGCGCCCAAGCTCCATGTGCATTTTTTTCCACATGACGAAATAGGCGATAAGGCCCAGCAGCACGCCTTGGCCGACGTCGCCGAACATGATGCCGAACAGGAGCGCATAAGTGACGGCCACAAAGCCGGTGGGGTCCAGATCTCCATAGCCGGGCAGGCCGTACATGGTGATGAACATTTCAAATGGCCGGGCGAACCAGTTGTTTTTCAGCTTGACGGGAGGCTGGCGGTCCGGAGCGCCGTCCACGGCATCGGCTTCGTCGTCCTCGCAGGCTTTCACGCCGTGCACCATCAGCAGCCCCTGCTTCAGGCGTTCTACATCGCTTTCCGGCACATACCCGCTGATATAATACGTGTGCTCCAGCGTGATGACATACTTGCGCATGTCGAAGACCTGCATCTCATAGTTGAGCCAGGAGGCGTATTCGCGCAGGCGCTCGATGTCTGCGGGCGCGGCGATGTCGCTCATGTTGTCCAGCTCTTTCTGCTCGGCCTGCAGTTCGCTTTCCTGCGTCATGATCTGCGCCAGCGCGTCCTGAGGTGTGCCGTGCACAAAATCCGGCACCCACATGCGCTCGAAGTACAAGTTGGCGAAGATATCGTCCACTTCTTTGGCGTGGCTTTCGGGCACGAAGTACATACCCCAGTAATACTCGCCGTCAAAGTCGTACTCACTGAAGGTGAACGAGTGGTCGTCGTAATACGGCAGCTTCAGGTAGCTGTCCTTGGGGATGCGCCCGAAGCGCACCTTCAGGTATTTGCAGGCGAAGATCTCGTCCACGCTTGTATGCAGGCCTGTCAGATGGTACAGCTGCGTTTTTGTCTGGGCATAGGTGGCCAGCTTTGCGCTGATCTCAGCCTGGCGCTTGCCGCGCTCAGCTACCTGGGCGGAAAGCGCCTCCACCTCGTCCTTCACCGCGCCGTATTCGAAGAACCTGCCGCGGTATTCCTGCAGAGCAGGATCTCCGCCCACGTCCTTGATGAGCCCGAGCGTGCTGGCCAGCAGCGGCGTATACAGGTTTTCCGCCGCGCCCGCCGCTGCGTTGATGCGCTCGGCGTCCTTGTCGGGGTGGAAACACGCCAGCTTGGCAAGCACTTCAAGCGTCTGCTGGGGGTCCTGCTCCGGCCCGTAGATGTTAATGTGCTTCATTTTTACCATGCCCATGCTGTGGTACCTCGCTTCTTTTCAATTGCTCCCGCGCCCCGGCGCGGGGAAGGGGATGGCCGCGGCGTCCGGCTGCCGCGATACGGTCAGTATTTCAAGAAGGCACTGATCTGCTCCGGCGAAAGGCCGTAGCGCACGCCCTCGATGACGTTGATGATATTGCTGCGCTCCAGATTGGCCAGGCACAACAGCGCGGCAAGCACCGTCTGCGGCGTGCTGGAAAAATGCAGCAGCTTCTGCGCGGCGCGGTACAGAGCGCGCGTTTCGGATACTTCGGAGGCATCCGCCGGGTCTGCCGAGCGGGCGCCGTATACCTGTCCCGCGCGGCCCGCGTTGTACAGCTTCAAAAATTCGTCCAGCCCCCGGGTATCGGCCAATGCGTTCATGTTTTTTGCCGAGAGCACGCCGTACACCGGTATAAGGAGCTTTTTCAGGTCTTCGGGTGTGAGCTGGGGGCTGAAAAACGCTTTGGCGCGGAACAGGAGGTCCAGGTTGTAGATCTCCGCTTCCATACGGAACAGGCGCTTTGTGTCCGCTGCGCTGCGGCCGGAGAGGTCGCGGTCGATCTGCGCCAGAACAGTGGTGTAGAAGTAAGACTGAAACGCATGCTCGCATTTCAGATAATCAAGCTTCTGGCCCGCGGCGGGCAGCACGCCGGCCAGCACCTTGGCGTAGGGCGTGCCGGCCACTACCTCAAGGCAGTCCTGCGCGCTTTCGGCCTTGGCCAGCCTGAGCAGGCTGAAGCTGGTTTTGGGCATCAGAAAGCCGGGCACCTGGATGATATAATGATGCCGGAAGCCCATGGACAGAAGCCGCAGCTTGGCAAGAAGCTCGTTGATCTCGCTGCGCATTAAAAAATACGCTCCGAACTTGCCCTTGCGGAAGCTGTAGCGCATCAGCGATTCGTATTTGTAATAAACGTCCTTGCTGAGTGCCTCTTCGATCTGCGCGCGGTGCAGGTTGGTTTGGGAAAGCCCTTTCAGGCTGTCCTTAAAATAGGGATGGCTCTGCAGCGCGGCCGTCACCTCAATGACGCTGCGCTTGCGCATCAGCTCCAGGTAATCGCTGTGCGAAAGGCGGCGTGCGGCGATGGCCTTGGCCTTGGGTACGATGGCAAGCGCGGACAGATTTTCAAGCATGGCCTTTTCGCCCCTTTCTGTTATGCGTAGCGCGCGTCACAGCGCGGCCAGCGTATTTTGTGTGATCTCGGCCAGCCATGCGTCATGCCCGTCCTCAAAGGCGTTGTCCAGCGCATGCTTGGCGTCCAGATAGGCGGCGTCCATACGCTCGCTCTCGCGGGCCTCGCGCTGGGCGAATTCCTCATCGATGGCGGCGCGTCCCTTATCGGCCTCGGTTTCGCGGCGGGCGATCTCAGCATCGGCGCGTTTTTTGGCATCTGCCAGAACAGCCTGCTTTTCCTGCTGGGCCTGCTCGATGATCTCGCGGGCCTTGCGGTCTGTTTCAATGATGCGGTCTACAAATTTTTCCATGATATCCCTCCCGCAATGTTGTATACTATATAAATAGGAAATAAAGCGATATTACTTACCTACTTTACTCCCATTCTTCGGAAATATCAATATTATACATCTGCCAAAGTTTTGTCAACCCTTCCTGGCAGATGTTGCCATTTTGTACAGTATTTCTGTAGGAATGTTTTTGAACGAAAAACAAATGTGTTTTGAATCCTGCCATCTGTGTGTGGAATGCGGGCATTTTTCCGGCTGAAAGCACGCAGCTAAAAAAATGGAACGAACGCAAACGCCCCCGAAACGCGCGCGGCGTTTCAGGGGGCGTGTCCTTTGCGGGATGTGCGTCCGTATATACGGTGCGGCAGGCGCGTTCTTCTTATGCGGGATTCGGTCGTTCCAGCCGGAGCGCGGGCTGCCCGTCCGCGCCCTCGTACAGGGCGGTCCCGCAGAAGCCCTGTTCCAGCAGGCGGGAGACCGCCAGCGTGTCCGCCAGAGGGATGTGCACACGCCGTACGGCGTCTTCATCCGGCGTTCCCGGGGCAGGCTGCCGAAGGCCGGGCGGCGTCAGCAGGTAATGCGGGCGCAGCGCCGCCAGCGGGCGCACGAGGAACAGCGTAAAGCCCGCCTCGAAAAAGCCGTCCAGCAGCAGGCCGCCCGTTTTGACGGGGACTGCGGCGGCGAGCCTTTTTTCGGGGGAGGCACAGGGCGGCCAGAGGCGTTCGCCCAGCAGGGAAAGAAAGCGCCCGGCAAAGGCCCGGCCCTCGGGCGTGGCGGCGGGCGGCAGCAGAAAACGGGCCGGAAGGCGCGCGGGCGCCAGCGCGCCGCGCAGAGCGGCAGCCTGGGGCGTGGCGGAACGGGCGGGTACACAGGCGCAGCAGACAACCAACTCTCCGCCCAGAAAACCGCCCCACCATTCGCCTTCGCCAAACAGCGCGGCAAGCGTTTCGCGTGTGCCCCAGGCGGTGTCGCGCCCGCAAGCGCCATACAGCGTGCAAATAGCCGCAAGGTCCATCAATACCAGCCGCCGCACAGTGAAGCGCGGCGGCACAGGATACAGTGAATGCTCCATAAAATGATTCCTCCCAGTTGAAAATGACGGCAGGCCCTTTTGTGCCGCTCGCCGTGCCGCGCGGGAGCGCCGGGACGGAAAACTGCCGCGGGCAAGCGGGCGCAGCCCGGTGCTATAACCCATATGCGTGCCGCTTTTGTTTTATGCGGGTGGATTTTTACACGCCGGCATGCTACAATAAGAAAAACGACAGGCTTGCCCCGCCGGGAGGAAACGTATGAAACTGCCAAAGATTTTTTTCCGCAAGCTCATCATCGGCGCTGTGCTGTTGGCCATCGCCACCGGTATGACGGCGTTTATTAAGGAATCCCTCGATACGCAGGACCCGGAATCCGCGCTGCCCATCATTACAGTTCTGTATGGGGATGAGGAGCTTGTTCCGGACAAGGAGGTGCGCCGGGCGGGTTGGGAATGGAATTTTTTCCTGACACAGGAAAAAACGCCGCTGCTCTCGCCGGAGGACGTGCCGCTGCAGCCTGTGGACGTGATGCCGGGCGCACAGATGCGCATTCTGTTCACCAAGGAACCTTCGGAGCTGCGGGTGATGCGTGCCGTCAGCGATAAGCCGACGGAATATCTGGAGCTTTCGGATGCGGGCGGCGGCCGTTTCAGCACACCCACCACGCCGGGCCTCTATTTTTATAAAGTACGGGCGGAATGGTCCGGCCGGGGCTTTATCCAATATTATTTTGCTTTGCAGGTGCGTGAGCTGCAAATATAATGAAAAGGCCGTTCCCGTGGGAACGGCCTTTTCACGGCTTTTGCGGAATGGCATGCCATACTTATGTGCCGGGAGCCGTCAGCTCACGTGCGCCTGCGCGGTACCATTTTGTTTTGCGCATGCCCAGGTAGAGCAGCAGCATCACAAAGGCCGCGGCCAGCGTGTCGCTGAGGTAATGCCGCCCGATGACGAGCCTGCACAAGGCCATAAAGGCCACATAGGCCCAGCAAAGCGCCCATACCAGCGTGCGGCGGCGGTTCCACTTGAGGCAGACGTCACAGGCCAGTGTCAGGATGAACACACTGCACGCGGCAGCCGTGTGGCCGGACGGAAAGCTGGAACCGCCGTTGCCGAACGGCTGCATCCAGCTTGTAAACTGTGCGAACGCGCCCTCGAAGCCGCCGCCCGCGGCGGTGAGCATGTCGTCAAAGCGCGTGCGCTGCCAGACAGCCTTGATAATGTTGATGGCGGCAAGCCCGGCCAGCAGATACACCGTGCCCCAAAGGCATACGAATTCCAGCTTTTTGCGCCCCCCGCTGCGGGAGCGGTACAGCGCCAGTGCGCATATACCCAGCGAAAGGCCGCCCAGCAGGACGGTCCACAGTGTGATGGAAGGGCCGGACATCCCGCGCTTTACAAGATGGTGCGCGCCCATATACAGCAGGATGCCGCTGCCGGCAACCGCCAGCAGGCCGCCCGCGGCGCGCAGCGGCATGCTTCGCGCACCGTCCAGGGCAATACAGACGCACAGCACGACGGCGGGCAAATACTGAGGAAACCAGCCGAAGGCCTCCATCAATACGGCGGGCAGGAACCCGGGTGAATACAGCGCGAGGTCGATCTCCAGATCCCAGAGTGCCGCGGCGCCCAGCCCCGCACACAGCAGCGCGGCGCCCAATGCCAGGAACCAGCGGTTCGTTTTTTCTTTCAGCATGGCATGCTCCCCTCCGGCGGGCCGCTTCCGGCCGCGCCTCATTCTCAACGTTTTGCTCTATCATATCACAAAAAGAACTTTGCAACAAACCGGCGCGGGTGTATAATCGGGGTTGACAGGCAACGCCGCGCCTGCGGCAAGCGGCAAAAGGAGGAAACTGCGTTATGCAATACAGAATTTTGGGAAAGACAGGTTTGAAGGTATCTGCTGTGGGTTTTGGGGGCATTCCCATCCAACGCATCGACGCACGGGGAACCCGCGCACTGATGGAACGCCTTGTGGAAAAGGGTGTGAACTACATCGACACCGCGCGCGGCTACACTGTGTCGGAGAGCTATCTGGGCGAGGCATTGTCCGGCGGTCTGCGGGAGAAGTTCATTCTTGCAACGAAATCCATGTCCCGCGGTTACGCGGACATGGCGCGGGACATCGGCATCAGCCTGAGCAACCTGAGGACGGATTATATCGACCTGTATCAGCTGCACAATATAAAGTCTGATGCTGATTTTGAGCTGGCGTTTTCTGCTGAGGGCGCCGTGGCTGCCATTCAGGACGCCATCCGGGCGGGCAAGGTCGGACATCTCGGCGCAACAGCTCACTCGGTGGACAGCTTCGAGCGGCTGCTCTCCTATCCGGAGATCGAGACCATCATGTTCCCATATAATATCGTTGAAAGCCAGGGTGAAGCGTTGATGGAGCGTGCGGCCGCGCAGAACGTGGGGGTCATTGCGATGAAGCCGCTGGCGGGCGGCAACATCACCGACGGTACGCTGGCCATGCGGTACATTCTGCAAAACAAGACCTGTACGCTGGCCATCCCCGGAATGGCCACGTTGGAAGAGATAGAGCAGAACACAGCTGCGGCGGAGCAGGACGGCCCGCTTACACCGGAGGAGCTGGCCGCATGCGAAGCCATCCGCGCCGGGCTTTCGGGCAATTTCTGCCGCAGGTGCGGATACTGTGCGCCGTGTACGGTGGGCATCGATATCCCGGGTATCTTCACGCTGGAAAACTATCTCAAGCATTACGATCTGGCGGACTGGGCCAGATCGCGCTACGAGTCTCAGACGGCAAGGGCGGGGGACTGCATCGGCTGCGGTAAGTGCGAGGCGCGCTGCCCTTACGAGCTGCCCATCCGTGAAAAGCTGAAGGGCGTGGCCAAGGCGTTCGGCGCGTAGCCGCTTTACAGGCTGCTGCAGCCGGTGATAAAAGAAAAAGGCCGGAGTTCTGATTGAAAATGCAATCGGAGCTCCGGCCTTTAAACTCGAATCCCCTCCGTGAGGGGGAGCGACCGCCGGCGCAGCCTCCTTGATTGCCAGCAGCGCGGTTTCAATCCACGCTCCCCGGGAAGGGAGCGGCAGCTTTCAGCATGCGGCGAATCCCTTTCCGTCGGCTTTGACGGTGGGCGGGGTACATCAGAGTGGCCGGATGGAAGGCGCCTTCTTTTTCCAGCAGCCTGAACAACTCCCGCGCGGCTTCCCGGACATGAAGGCCTCGGTATCCAGAAAATCCGCGTCCACCAGGCAGGAATAAAGCATGCAGGTAAAGAACATGCCCGCTCCCGGGTTCTGCTTTGCGAAGGGGGAGGTTGTCCGCCGGGCAGGGATACCTCCCGGACCCAGGCGCCGTAAGGCTCCAGCCCGCCGCGGCCCGCCCGGTTGATCCGTCCCCAAAAGGTGGCGGCTTCCGGGCCGTCTCCGCGCCCGCCGCCATCCGGAAGGCCGCCGTGATGGCCTGCCACGGCGAAGGCGGCGAAGGGCTGGCCGCGCCCCATACATTCAAAAGCGCCGGCAGTGGCGTGATCCACCCGCCTGGAATCGCCCGTCAGCCGCCGCTGAAACGCAGCAGAGTATTTTCCAATGTCATGGGCCGTCCCGGCCAGCAGCCCCTGTGCCTCGCCGCCGAAAGGGCGGGAAAACTCCGCCGCCAGCGAGGCGGCGCCCGCCAGATGCTCGAAAACCGTTCGTTCCCGTCCGTCCTCCGCGATGTGTGCAAGAAATTTATTTTCCATAGCCGCTCCTTTCTTGGCAGCCCGGCACGAGCGCCTTGCGGTGGGCCGCAGGGATGGGTGAACAAAACATGTGGCTGAACAGAATCGCCTGTATTTGTTGTTATTTCCAGTATGTATTAGTATTTGTTGAAATTAAAACGGCAAAATAGGGAAATAAATTTGAGAATTTTATCGCTTTTTACAAAACACAGGTCGGCCCTGTCTGCCGTGGGGGCGTTGCTTGAAGGCTTGCATGCGGTGGAAAAGGCAAAACAGAGCGGCAGCCCGTTCCCTGCCGACGGCCTGCCGCTGTATTGCCGGTTATTCTATTTCCGGATGGTATTTCTGCCGTGTGGCCGCGCCGCCGCGCAGATGACGCTCCTCTTTATTCACGCGCAGCACCTTCTGCACCTCGTCGTACAGAGTGTGATTCTGCTTTTCCAAACGGTATGTAATATCCTTGTGCACTGTAGATTTGCTGATGCCGAACGTTTTGGCCGCGCTGCGCACGGTGGCGCCGGTCTCCGTGATGTATTCGCCCAATTGCACCGCCCGCTCCTCCGGATTGCCCTTCATGCCGCAACAACTCCCTATTTGTGTTTGTTGTATATATATGGTGGCTTCGGGCGGTTTATGCGGACAAAGCGGAGAGAAAGGCCGGCGCACAGTAAAATGTGAACCGTCCGCCGCGGCAGCAGCGGCCTGCCATAAGCGGCCGAAGTGCAATGTGCAGCCGCGGTGGTACGGATTTTGGAATTTTAAGCAAAATATGCAATGCTTCTTTTGGAAGCGGACAAAACCTGTGTTGTTTTTTATAGATAAAAAAACTATGATAATAACAAAGCACAAGCCGCGGCGGCACGCCGCGCGGCGCACAAGCACCGGCTTTTGCCGTCACTTTTATTTGGAAAGGGAGCCCCCATATGAAAGAGCATTACAACAAGGTCCTGCGGGACAGCGACGCCCGTGTCGCACGCTTTATGGAGATTCAGATCCTGGACCGGAACGACCCGTTTTTTGGCGGATTCCCCTCGGCGGACAGCATTGCGGAGCCGAAGGTGGCCATCTATCATCTGACGACCATGACGGCCTGCTGCCTGAACGCGGACAGCAAATGGCATCTGGACGCAGAGGTGCTCCGGCGCATTTTGCTGGCGCTGGATTATGTGCGCCGCTCCCAGCGGCCGGGCGGCTATTTCGACCTCGTCAACTGCAACTTTTTTTCCGGCCCGGACACGGCTTTCTGCACGAAGCGGCTGCTGCCCGTGTACGTATATCTGCGCCGGATCGCGGAGGGTGCGCAGGCGGCGGACGCGGCGGAAAAAGATGTGTGCGCGCAGCTGCTGCCGCTGTATGAAGCCATTGTGAAAGATGCCGCCGAAGCACTGACACACTGCGGTTTTCATACGCCGAACCACCGCTGGGCCATCGCATCGGTACTGATGATGTGCCACAGGCTGCTGGGCGGCGAGGCGTACAAAAAGGCCGCGGACGCTATTTTGCTGGAAGGCAGCGACTGCAACGCAGACGGCGAATATGCGGAGCGCTCGGCGGGCAATTACAACCGGATCAACAACGACGCGATGATCATGCTGGCCGTGGCCACGGGCGACGACGCTTATTACGAACCTGTGGTGCGGAACCTGACCATGATGCTCACCTATGTCGAGCCGGACGACAGCATCTTTACGAACAACTCCACCCGGCAGGACCGGGGGCGCAAGATCTATCCCAAAGACTATTACTTTGAGTATCTGTATATGGGCGACGTGCTGCAGAAGCCGGAATTTCTGGACGCGGCGAATGAGATCATGGCGGCAGTGGACCGCCACGGCCTGAAGGCTATGGATTGCCTGATCCAGTTCATGCTGCAGCCCCGTCTGGCCGCGCTGGAGCACGCGGGCAGCGGTTTCCCGGCGGATTACCACAAATTTTACAAGGGCAGCGAGATCGTACGCTGCCGCCGGAAGGGGTATTCCTACACCATCATCAACCACAGCGCGGGCTTTTTGTATTTCCAGAACGGCGATTTTACTGTGAGTATGCACATCGGCGCCAGTTTCTGTGAGCACCGCAGCTTCATCCCCGAGACGCTGGCCTCCACGGGCGAAAACGCCTATGCGCTGCACCAGACCATGACGGGCTGGTATTATCTGCCGTTTGAAGAAAAGCCGGAGACCAGCGACTGGTGGAAAATGGACCACACGAAGCGCGCGCAGCTTCACGGGCCGGATATGATATTCGATGTGGAGGTCACCGAGGCGGAGAACGGCATTGACGTGCACATCGTCAACACCGGGATCGACCGTGCGCCTCTGCGTGTGGAGCTTGCGTTCGACGCGGGCTGCCGCGTGGAGACGGAGCATTTTGCCGCGGATGGCGCGGAGGGCGGCGGTATCGTCGCCAAATCCGGAACGCTGACGGCCTCCAGGGGAAGGTATGCCATCGAGGCGGGCCCGTGCTTCGGCGCGCACGGCTTCACAGCGGGTAAGTTTGGAAGCATGAAGCGCACCGAGGGCTGCTATACTGTGTATTTGACGGATTTCAGCTGTTTTGAGCACACCATCTCTCTGCGGGCGAAACCCAGCCTTCACGATTGAGACCCCTGAAAAAAACGAAACGCATTGCCCCGGCGGATGCCGGGGCGTTTTTTGAAGAAGCGGAAAAGCCGTGTGCATCCGGAAAAATTTTTTGTGTAAAAAATGGCGGATCCGCTTGCTATTTTGGAGCAGCCGTGCTAATTTATAAGTATCATTCGAATGTTCCCGGGCGCGTTGTGTGCTTCGGGAAGGCCGGAAAGGTCTTTTCAACTGAATACGCGGATAGAGGCGCGGGACTCATGCGTACCCGGAACAATGGCCAGGCAGCCGTTTCGGGGAGAGGGGGAACCGCCGAAGGAGCAGCCGCCTGCCTGGGCGGCGTATCCTGGGCCGTGGGAGAATATCCTGCGGACTGTCACAAAATTTGTGGAGCGCTATCCAGACGTATCTTCCAGCGGAGGCTGCGTCCGGTTGCTCTGTGCGCTCTATGCGCACAGGGCTTTTTGTTTTTTCCAGCCTGTGTCCGTGTGTCGGAGCGGAGGGCCTGCGGCAGAACACAGGAGGAGGAACAGTATGGAAAAAAGGATTCGGCTGCTGCCCATGCTGGCGGCGGTGCTGGTGCTGGCGGTTTTGTGCGCGGTGCCGGCTTTTGCGGAAAGCGGCGCGCAGGACGAACCGGGTTCGCGCATGGTGGAATGCGCGGAATGCGGCAGCTCGGGCGCTTGCATGGAATGCCTGGGCAAGGACGCGGCATGCGGGGCGTGCGGCGGGAAAAACATCTGCGGGGCCTGCGGCGGCTCCGGCAGGACAGAGGCGGAAAGCCGGTTTTACAATACGGCATGGTCCCTGCTGCCGCCGCTCATTGCCATCACGCTGGCGCTCATCACAAAAGAGGTGTATTCTTCACTGTTTATAGGCATTGCTGCGGGCGGCCTGCTGTATGCGAATTTCAGCTTTGAGGGCACGGTGCTGCACGTATTTCAGGGAGGCATCGTCTCGGTGCTGTCGGACGCATACAACGTCGGCATCCTGGTGTTCCTTGTCGTTTTGGGCACGATGGTCTGCATGATGAACAAGGCCGGCGGTTCTGCGGCCTTCGGACGATGGGCACAGACACATATCAAATCCCGCGTGGGCGCGCAGCTGGCTACGGTAGCGCTGGGCTGCCTTATTTTCATCGACGATTATTTCAACTGTCTGACGGTGGGCTCCGTGATGCGGCCCGTCACCGACAAGCACCGGGTATCGCGCGCCAAATTGGCGTATATCATCGACGCTACGGCGGCACCGGTGTGCATCATTGCGCCTATTTCGTCCTGGGCGGCGGCTGTGTCCGGTTTTGTGGAGGATGGAAAGGGCCTGTCCCTCTTCATCCGGGCCATTCCCTATAATTTCTATGCACTGTTCACCATCGCCATGATGGTGATGCTTGTTGTGCTGCGGGTGGATTACGGCCCCATGGCGAAAAGCGAGGCGCTGGCCGGCGGGGGAGACCTGTTCGGCGGCGGGCCGGACCCCTATGCGGGCGCAGGGGAGGCCCCGGCGGACAAAGGGCGTGTGGTTGACCTTATTGCACCCATTGCAGTGCTTATTTTCTGCTGCGTGGTGGGCATGGTGTATTCCGGCGGCTTCTTCGCAGGCGGGGAAGGCGGCGTGCTGGCGCGTTTCAGCACCGCGTTCTCAAACTCCGACGCGTCGGTAGGGCTGATGCTTGGGTCCGCATTCGCTCTGGTGTTCAGCTTCGTTTATTATATGCTGCGCCGGGCAATGTCCTTCCGCGAGATGATGGGCTGCATCCCGGACGGCTTTAAGGCGATGGTGCCTGCCATTATGATCCTCACATTCGCATGGTCGCTGAAAGCCATGACGGATTCTCTGGGCGCGAAATACTTTGTGCGGGACCTTGTGAAAAGCGGCGCGGAAGGCATGCAGATGTTCCTGCCGGCCATCGTGTTCCTGATCGGCTGCCTGCTGGCTTTTGCGACAGGGACAAGCTGGGGAACGTTCGGCGTGCTCATCCCCATCACCATGGCGATCTTCCCTCTGGACGACCCCATGGGCATCGTGTGCATTGCCGCATGTATGGCGGGCGCCGTGTGCGGCGACCATTGTTCGCCGATCTCCGACACAACGATCATGGCCTCTGCGGGCGCCCAGTGCGACCATGTCCAGCATGTCTCCACACAACTGCCCTATGCAATAACGGCGGCAGCCGTTTCCTGCATCTCTTATGTGGCGGCGGGTCTGCTGGTGCATTTCGAGCTGCCGGGTCTGCTGGCGCTGCCGTTCGGGTTGGCTCTGATGGCCGGTTTCCTGCTCTGGAAGAAAAAAAGCGGCACACGCTGACACATATTGGAACGAAAGGCCGTCCGCGGCGCATACCGCGGACGGCTTTTTAATTGCAGAGCGGTGAAAAGGCTGCCCAAACGGCTCGCCGGATGGCATGAAAAACGGCGGGGCTTTTGATGTGCAAGAAATACAATGTACTTGATGCGCGTAAGAGGGTATTCTTTATTGTAATGGAATTGCTGGAAAAGGCCGGGCGGAAAGCGCCCTGCCGGAGCCGCACCGTCAGGAAAGAAAGCAGGGAGGGAAGCCGGTATGAAAAACCATTTTGTACATACGCCGTGCGGGCCCGTACAGGGCGCGGCGGGCGGAGCGGACGGCGTGTCCGTATTCCGCGGCATACGGTACGCCACGGCAGGGCGCTGGGAATATCCCCGGCAGGTGACGCATTGGGACGGCGTGTATGACGCCGCCAATTTCGGTGCGTGTTCGTTTCAGCCGCGCGCGTTCTACAACGAAGAAGACGTGCCGGAAAAGGCGTTTTATTACAACGAATTCCGTCGGGGCGAATACTACGATTACAGTGAGGACTGCCTGTTTTTAAACATTTGGGCTCCCGACGACGCAAAAAACGCGCCCGTGCTGTTTTATATTCACGGAGGCGGATTTTTGGGTGGGTGCGGCCATGAAAAGCATTTTGACGGCACGGCCTGGTGCAAAAAGGGTGTTGTTGCCGTCACCATCAATTACCGTCTGGGCCCTATGGGCTTTTTGTGCCTGCCGGAGCTTGCCGCCCGGGACGGGCATACGGGCAACTACGCAATGTTTGACCAGATGGCCGCGCTGTGCTGGGTGCGGGACAATATCGCCGCTTTTGGCGGCGACCCGGGCCAAGTTACTCTTATGGGCCAGTCCGCGGGCGCGATGAGCGTACAGCAGCTTTGTGTTTCGCCCATGACGAACGGGCTGTTCCGCGGCGCGGTGATGATGAGCGGAGGCGGCGTTTCCAGACTGCTGGGCGCGGCGCAGAAAGCGGAAGAAGCGTATCCGTTCTGGCAGGCGGTGCGGCAGAAGCTGGGCGCGGCAGATTTTGCGGCGCTGTGCGGCGCAGAACCGCAGGCGCTGTTCGCGGCGTTCGCCGAGGCAAGGAAAGAACAGAAGAACCCCATGGCCGGGTGCGGCCCGGTGGTGGACGGCGTATTCCTTACGGAAAGCGCGGCGGAAGCTGCAAAAGCAGGGCGGCAAAAGAACATCCCGTACCTGATGGGCTCCACCAGCGAGGACGTTGTGCCGCCCATCGTGCATAAAATGGCAAAGGGCTGGGCGCGGTTGCAGGCGAACCAGGGCAAACAGCCCAGCTATGCCTATTTCTTCAGCCGTCAGCTGCCCGGAGATGAAAAAGGTGCGTGGCATTCGGCAGACCTGTGGTATGCGTTCGGCACGCTGGACAGCTGTTGGCGGCCTTTCACGGAATGGGACCGGGCTTTGTCCGAAGCGATGGTGTCGTACCTGACGAATTTTGCAAAAACGGGCGACCCCAACGGGCCGGGATTGGCGGAATGGCTGCCTGTGAAAAAGGGCCAGACGCAGGTGCTGCGGTTTGGAGACAGGGATATCACCATGGGCGGCGTCTCTGTTGCCAGGCTGACGCACACCATGCTCACCAAGCCAAACGTGGGCGAATGACGGGAGAGCGAGGTGCACGGTATGTATGACGCCGTCGTCGCAGGAGCGGGCCCCGCGGGAGCGGCAGCGGCCAAGGCGCTCTGTGAAGCGGGCCGCCGTGTGCTGCTGGTGGAGCGGTTTCGGCTGCCGCGATACAAATCCTGCTCCGGCATATTGATCAAAAAGTCGTTGGGGTTGGTGAAGCAGTATTTTGGCGAGGAAGTACCGTCGGCTGTCTGCTGTGCTCCGGTGGAAAACCGGGGGATGATCTTTACCGATGACAAGGGCGGGGAATATGCTTTCAGGCAGGAAGGGCGCAATGTGTGGCGCGGCGCTTTTGACGGCTGGCTCGTGGCGAAGGCGGCGGAAAGCGGAGCGGAGCTGCTGGACGGTACCGCCGCGATTGCCTGTGAAGAAGAGAACGGCGCTGTTTGGGTCACGCTGCAGAACAGGGAACGCTGTAAAGTGCGGGCAAGGTATCTGCTGGACTGCGAGGGCGTGACGGGCGCGCTGAAACGGAAGCTGGCGCCGGGCCCGGCGCAGTATATCACAACGTTTCAAACCTTTAACGAGGGCCGCATCGCGCTGGACCCGCATTATTTTTACGCCTATCTTCAGCCGGAGCTTTCGGAGTACGACGCATGGTTCAATGTGAAGGACGGCTTTCTGGTGCTGGGCGTGTCGGTGCGGGATGCGAAGCGGGCGGAATATTTTTATCGGCGTTTCCTTTCCTACATGGAGGAGCGGCACGGCCTGTGCACCGGCCGGGAGGAAAGACGCGAGAAATGGCTGATGCCCCGTATTCCGCCCGGCTGTCCCATCTATTATGGACAGGGACGCGTTTTGTGCGCGGGCGAAGCGGCGGGGTTTCTGAACCCGATGGGCGAGGGTGTCTCGGCTGCGCTGGAGAGCGGACATCATGCGGCCGGCGCGCTTATGGAGCATTGGAATGAGCCGGAGCGCGCCCTGGCGCGCTACCGGGAACGGACGAACGCCCTGCGGGCTTACATGCGGCGTCAATGGAGTTTTACCGCAGGCATGGCGGAGACGTTCCGGGAGATGAAGACGTAAGGAGACCGCCTGAACGCCGAATGACGGGAAAAACGGCAATGAACGCCTCAAAAACAGACGGCCACTCTTGACGGCCTGCCTGCCGCCGCGTTATGCTGAATACAGCAAAGCGGTGCGTCCGGGCTGCGGCCGCACCGAAAAATGAGAGGATGTGTTTTTTTTTGGAACGCAATATAAACGAGCTTGTGGCGCAGATGACGCTGGAGGAAAAGGCCGGGCTGTGTTCGGGCGCGGATTTCTGGCATTTGAAGGGCGTGGAACGGCTGGGCATCCCGGGCGTGATGGTGTCGGACGGCCCGCACGGGCTGCGCAAGCAGGACCAGGAGGCGGACCATCTGGGCATCAACGACAGCATCAAGGCGGTGTGCTTCCCGGCGGCATGCGCGACGGCGGCCAGCTTCGATGAAGCGCTGCTGGAACGGATGGGGCGGGCGCTGGGCGAGGAGTGCCGCGCGGAGGATGTGTCTGTGCTTTTGGGGCCGGCGGTGAACATCAAGCGCAGCCCGCTGTGCGGGCGGAACTTTGAGTATTTCAGCGAGGACCCGTATCTGGCGGGAAAGCTGGCGGCGGCGCAGGTGCGCGGTGTGCAGAGCTGGGATGTGGGCACGAGCGTGAAGCATTATGCTGCCAACAACCAGGAATACCGGCGCATGACGTGCTCGTCCGACATGAGCGAGCGGACGCTGCGGGAAATTTACCTTGCGCCGTTTGAGACGATCGTGAAAGAGGCGCGGCCCTGGACGCTGATGTGCAGCTACAACAAGATCAACGGGGTGTTTGCCAGTGAAAATCCGCACACGCTCACAGAGATCCTGCGGGATGAGTGGGGGTTTGACGGATATGTGATGAGCGACTGGGGAGCGGTGAACGACCGCGTAAAGGGCCTGGCCGCAGGGCTGGAGCTGGAAATGCCATCGTCGAACGGCGTGCGGGACGCGCAGATCGTTGCGGCAGTGCGCGGCGGTACGCTGGAGGAAGCGGTGCTGGACAAGGCGGTGGCACGCATTCTGAACATCGTGTTCCGCTATGCGGATGTACAGCATCCGGAGGCGAAGTTTGACCGCGCGGCACACCATGCGCTGGCGGCAGAGCTGGAAAAAGAATGCGCGGTGCTGCTGCAGAACAAGGGCGCGCTGCCGCTTGCACGGGCCGCGAAGATTGCGTATATTGGCGGCTTCGCGGAAAAGCCCCGGTATCAGGGCGGCGGCTCGTCGCACATCAATGCCAGCGCCGTGACCAGCGCGCTGGATGCGGCACGTGTGAACGGCACGGACGTTGTATACGCCGAGGGATTCCCGGCGGACCGGGACGAGACGGACGAAGCGAAGTTTGCCGCGGCGGTGGAAGCGGCGCGGGCTGCGGACGCGGCCATTATTTTTGCAGGCCTGCCCGACAGCTTCGAAAGCGAGGGCTACGACCGCAGCCATATGCGTTTGCCGGAATGCCAGGACAGGCTGATCGCGCGCGTGGCGGCGGTGCAGCCCAATACAGTGGTGGTGCTGCACAACGGAAGCCCGGTGGAATGCCCGTGGGCGGAGAGCGTGAACGCGGTGCTGGAAATGTATTTGGGCGGCCAGGGCGTGGGAGCGGCCGCGGACGCACTGCTGTACGGAGATGCAAACCCCAGCGGCCGACTGCCGGAGACGTTCCCGTATCAGCTGGAGGATAACCCCAGCCATCTGAATTTCCCGGGCGACGGTAAAAATGTGGAGTATGCCGAGGGCGTATTTGTGGGCTACCGCTACTACGACAAGAAAAAGATGGCCGTGCGCTGGCCCTTCGGCCACGGGCTTTCCTACACCACGTTCGAGTATTCAAACGTGCGCGTTTCGGCGGATGTGCTGAATGACGGCGGCACGGTGACGGTGTATGCGGACATAAAGAACACGGGTGACCGCGCGGGCAGGGAAGTGGTGCAGCTTTATGTGGCGGACCGCACCGGCACGGCGGGACGGCCGGAAAAAGAGCTGAAGGGCTTTGCAAAGGTAGCGCTGGAACCGGGCGAGACAAAAACAGTTGAGCTGAGCGTGGACGCGCGCAGTCTTTCCTGGTACAGCGAGGCGTTGGGCGGCTGGTATGCGGCACCGGGACGCTACGAGCTGCTGGTGGGGCATTCGTCCCGTGATATCCGGGGTGCGGCAGCGGTAGAGTTCCGCACAGAAAAGCTGCTGCCTTTCCATGTGGATGAAAATACCACTGTCGGAGAGCTTTTGGCTGATCCGCGCACCGCATCTTCGGTACGGCAGATGGCGCGTCAGTTTATGGACACGATCGCGCCCGCGGCGGAAGATAGCGCAGATGCCGCAAAAGAGGCGGTTTCCGACGAGATGGCCCGCCAGATGATGGACAATATGCCCTTGCGCGGCCTGCGCAGCTTCGGCGCGTTCCCGGAGGGGGCGCTGGAACGGATGATCGCAGATCTGAACGCGAAGATGGCGCAATAAAAGAGCGGGCTGCTACCCGGCCGCTTTGCTCTGGCCGCGGCCATTGAGACAAGCTTTTCATTGCGGTTCAGGAAAAGACATTCGTGGAACGATGAGCAAAAGCCTGCCGTGCCTTTGGGTGCGGCGGGCTTTTGCTGTACAGAGTGTCTGCAGCCGTTACGGTAAGCGGGCAGCCTGGTTGAATGTACCTTGGCTTTTCAGGTGAAGCTCTTGACATTTGGGGTTAGCAGTGATAAACTTTCAATTGCGATAGGTTAGCCTAGACTAACTATAACGGTGAGGCCGTTCGCAGAATAAGACAGAAAGAGGGAGGGTCAGCCATGAATTTTCCAACAGCATTGCTTGCCGCCGCAGTTGCGGCAGTATTTATTTCGATTGTCGTTTCCGGCGTGCGCAGAAGGAAAAGGGGCGGAGGCTGTTCCGGCGGCTGCGGTTGTTCCGGCTGTGCGGGAACGTGTCATCTGGAAAAATGAGCGGCGCGCCGCCGGGAAAGGAAGCTGCGGTGGAATTGACGAGTGGGCAGGCACGGTATCTTCTGGCCGTCTACCACCTGGGGCTGGGTGCGTGCGGCGTGCGCTGCGCAGATATCGCGCGGATGCTGGATGTAACGCGTCCCTCGGTTGTAAAGATGCTTTCCTTCTTTTCGCAAAGATGTCTTATCGCCCGGGAGCGATATGGGAAGGTGTATCTGACGGACACCGGTTGTTTGCTGGCGCGGTGTTATGCCCGGCGGCTGGAGAAGGTTGAGCGCATGCTGGCGGCAGAGCTTGCGCTGACGCGGGAGGAAGCGCAGCTTGCCGCCTGCGCGCTGCTGGACGTGCTGCCGGAGCGCTGCTTCACGCAGGGGGAGGTGCCCTCTGCTTAGACAAAATTGCCTGGATGTAAAAAAATGCGACAACCGTCCGGGATTGCATATCCCGTTGTTGTACAGGGCATGATACAATAACGGCAGATCCTGCAAAAAAGGAAGGGACGTTTATCATGAAGGGCATCAAATCATTCCGGCGCACGTTTTTATTGATTGCGGCGCTGTATCTGGCGTGCGGCATTTCGCTGCTGGTCTGGCCCGCGCAATCCGGCCTTGTCATATGCTATGTATTCGGCGGCATATCGCTGCTGTATGGGGCGGTACAGATCATCCGCTATTGCTGCAACGCTGCCGTTTCCATTTTCCGCTATGAACTTGTCACAGGCATTCTCTGCTGTGCGTTTGGCCTGTTTGTTATCCTGCGTGCGGACATGGTGCTGGCGGTACTGCCGTTTGTGTTCGGCTGCGCCATCGTGTTTGACAGCGTCATGACACTCCAGAACGCCATTGACCTGCGCCGCCTGGGTTTTTCCCGCTGGTGGCTGATTCTGCTGCTGGCGGGCGTTACCGGCGCGTTCGGCGTGCTGCTGTTTTTCGAACCGTTCGCGGCGCTGGCCATGGTGCGCTTCATCGGTGCGGTGTTGGTGCTGGACGGCTGTGCGGATCTTGTCAGCGTGCTGTGTCTGACCTACTGGGTAAAAAAGGCGAAGCGTGGCCTGGAGGCGATTTATGACGAAGCCCGTTACGAAGCAGCCGCCATCGAGGCCGAGGGCCGCATCCAGGACGAGTCCGAGCCGTGAGGCAGAGCAGAACAAAAAAGCGGCCGGGCCGCCCTGCGGGGCGGCCTGTTTTTGTGTAAAAAGAGGCGGCGGCAGGCTGGGACCCCCTTGTGCACCAATGCTGTCCGGTGTAAAATCAAAGAAAGCACAGAGCGCGAACGCGCCGTGTGAGACCAGGCGATAGAGAAATAACGGATGGCGCGGGTCTGTACGCTCTCCTGCCACTGCGGCCCCAATTGTATGGGCGTCCTGCTCATCCGCAGTGCATAACACAGCGATGTGCTTCTGCGCGTCCGGTATCAAGAAAGGGAATTTTTATATGATACGTTTGGTGGCGAGCGACATCGACGGCACGCTGCTGCAGGGCGGCGCGCGAGCGCTTTCGGACGAGCTGTTCGGCCTTATCCGGGTGTTGAAGAAGCGCGGGATTCTGTTCTGCGCGGCCAGCGGGCGGCAGTACCGCAGCATGCGGGCGCTGTTTGCACAGGCGGAGGATGATATCGCTTACCTTTGCGAAAACGGGGCCATTGTGTACCGGGGCGGGAGCGTGGTGTCCAAGCTGGCCATGGAGCGCGCCGATGCGCTGGCGCTCATTGGCCAAATTCAGGCGCAGGAGCAATGCGAGGTGCTCATCTCCGGCGCGGACACCAGCTATCTGATCCCCAAGCATCCGGATTATGTGGACCATATCCGCTATTTTGTGGGCAATCACATTACGCGGGTGAAGCGGGCGCAGGACATCCCGGAGGATATCCTCAAGGTGTCGGCTTACTGCCGGGATGGCGCGGCGAGCCATGCACAGACGCTGGGCGCGCCGTGGAAAGCGGCGTACAGCGTGGCTGTGGCGGGGGAAAAATGGCTGGATTTCACGCGCGCAGACAAGGGCACGGGCCTTGCTGCCCTGTGCGGGGAGTTGGGTGTGCGCCCGCAGGAGGTCATAGCGTTCGGTGACAATTTCAATGATGTTCCCATGTTGGACCTTGTGGGCAGCCCCTATATCATGCAAGGGGCCGTACCCGCGCTGCTGGAGCGGTACCCGATGCAGTGTGCCCGGGTGGAGGATGTGTTGCGAAAACTTGCAGAGGGGTAGCACTCGCTATTTTTTTGGCTTGTTTGGATATTGGAATAAAAAAATTACGAAATACATAAAAAATATACTAACGCTTTGCGGCAATGAGATGATACAATAAAATTGATATCCACAAGAGAAGCCGCGGTATGGTGCTCCGGGCGGAGTGTTCCGGGGGCGGACGGGCTTCGGATAAAAGTTGTTTTGCCTGAAAGAAAGGAAGATTGCCATGGTCGATCTGAAAGCGAAACCTTATTGCCTGCCGGACGAGGATGTGCGCTGGGTGGAGGAAACCATCGCCGGGATGACGCCGGAGGAAAAGGTAGGCCAGCTGTTTTTTCAGCTGACGGCCTCCCAGGATGAAAATTATCTGCGCGAGCTGATGGAAAAATACCATCTGGGCGGCTGCCGCTATAACCCCATGCCCGGCGCGGCCGTGCAGCAGCAAAACCGCACGCTGCAGAAATACGCCAAGGTACCGGTGTTCATTGCCTGCAACACCGAGGCCGGAGGCGACGGCGCCTGCGCGGACGGCACCAACATCGGCTCCGGCATTAAGATCGGCGCTACCCGCAACAACGATTACGCCTATGCGCTTGGCAAAATGGCCAACGAGGAGGCTGCGGCCATCGGCTGCAACATGGCTTTCGCGCCGGTGTGCGACATCCACTACAACTGGGAGAATACCGAGATCGTGACCCGCGCTTTCGGCAACGACCCCGTCCGCGTGGCGCAGATGAGCAAGGCGTATATGGACGGCCTGCACACCATTCCGGGCTTTGCCTGTACGGCGAAGCATTTCCCGGGCAACGGCCTGGATTTCCGCGACGCGCATCTGTCCAACAATGTCAACACCTTCAGCGTGGAAGAGTGGGACAAGACCTACGGGATGGTGTATAAAACGCTTATTGACGGCGGTCTGGATGCCATCATGGGCGGGCATATCATGCTGCCGGAGTACGCGCGGGCCATCAATCCTGCGCTGAAGGACGAGGACATGATGCCCGCCACGCTGAGCCCGGAGATCATGACCACGCTGCTGCGCGGCAAGCTGGGCTTCAACGGCATGGTGGTAACGGATGCCTCCCATATGGTGGGCATGACGGACCGCATGACCCGCCGCGAGATGCTGCCGGCATCCATCAATGCCGGATGCGATATGTTCCTGTTCTTCAACGACCCGGACGAGGACTTCAATACCATGCTGGATGCATACAAAAGCGGCGTCATCAGCGAGGCCCGCATGACGGAAGCGCTCACGCGTATCCTGGGCCTGAAAGCGCATCTGGGCCTGAACAAAAAAGCGAAGGAAGCGCTTGTGCCTGCGCCCGAAGTGCTGGCCGGGGCGCTGGGCAAAGAGGAATACAAGGAGATGCACAAGGCCATCAGCCGGGACTGCATCACACTGGTAAAATACAAGGACAGGGATGTGCTGCCCATCACACCGGAGCGTTATAAACGTATTATGATCGTGCATGTCAAGGGCGCCGAAAGCGGCATGGGCATGCTGATGAAAGCCATGGGCATGGGCGGCGGTAAAAACCCGGCCGAGATGCTTAAGGAGCGCCTGTGTGAAAAAGGCTTTGACGCGTTTATCTACGAAAGCCCGCTGGACGCGATGAAAAAACAGATCGCAGCGGGCGAAAAGCCTAACATCAACCTGTATTTCGCGGGCAAGAACGCCATCGACGACTTCGTTTCCGGCATGGACCTTGTCATCACGCTGTGCGACGTTTCCAGCGGGCGGCCCAGCTTTGGCCTGTCCAAGGGCGGCGGAGAGATCCCCTGGTATGTATTCGAGCTGCCGGTGGTCGTCATCGGCTGCGGGCAGCCCACCATGCTGGCGGACGTGCCCCAGGCCCGCACCTACATCAACACCTACGATGCAAAGCCGGCCACTTTCGACGCGCTGGTGGACGACCTTATGGCGGGGCCGGACGCGTTCAAGGGGCGGGACCCAATCGACAGCTTCTGCGGCCTGTTCGACGCCCGGCTGTAATTTTACTTTTTCGGTAACACACAAGTTCCCTCCCGCGGGTGAACCGTCCCCGATTGTGCAGACAGTATTAAAAGGATCCCCTGTGAAAAAACTCCCAGGTTTTGGCGGGAGCGGCGCGGCGGCGCCGCTCCTGTTTTGTATTAAAGACATTCCCGGTTGTAAAAATAAACATAGGCCGGTCATATGAAGGCAGTGGAGGCTTTGTACGAAAATGCGCTTTGCTCTCAAAACAGGGAAGGCTTTCTGCCATTGTGTAGACGCGTGGGCGTGATGGTTTTCTTTCGTTTGTATCGTTGACGGCCTGCGCGGGCCTTTACCGCATATGCATTTCCAGAGTCCTGTACATTTAGCTGTTTTCTTCCGGAATTTCCGCAATTTATTCCTGTCTTTAATTTTTGGCAATAATTCCTGCCTATGCATGCAATTCCTTTTGTCCATAGAAAGCCCCCTGATGTTTTGGTTTTCTGCATCAGGGGGCTTTTTGTCTGTTGTCCGTTTTTTTATTGGTGCGGTCCGTTTGATTCAGGCTGAGAAGCGCTTTTTTGCGGGCGGAGCGTTATTTCGTGCAGCTGCGGGTACGGCCCACGCGGGTGTTATCCTTCTCGCGGTCCTGCAGCGCCTTCACAGGATGCGGTGCGTCCTCATAGCGGTAATCGCGGCCGTATTCGGCCAGATAATCCTCTATGACAGCGTGGCTGGGAACCTGCGCGGTGCGTGCGTTTACAGTGCGCTGGTAATTGAAGAAGCGGAAGTCTGCGGGCAGCGTGCGCACGTCGGTGAATTCCTCGCCGTCCGCCGTCCATTCCACTGTGCCGGCCAGAACATCGCGGATATATTCCTTCTGCGGGCCGAATTTCAGCAGCTCGGGGAATTCGCCGTCCGGAATGACCTGCCGCCACTCTTTCTTTTCATAGGTCTGCAGCAGGCGCGCGGCGGCGTGCAGGTGGGAAAGCTCCTGATGGAAATGCTGTTCCCAGATTTTTTTCACAGGACGATCCGTCTCGTCGTTGAAGCACGACCAGTACAGGTAGCATTCGGTATATTCGTGCATCAGCAGGCTTTCCAGCCAGGTGCACTTCGTATCCAGCAGCGCGCCGTACTGCGTCACGTGCTGCTCTTCGATCATGCCGATCTCCTGGTAGAGCTTCCGGCCGCGGTCGCTTTTGTAAAATGCGGCGATGTTCATATAATAGTTCATGGTCTGCTGCTCGGCGGCGGTGATGATGGAGGTGTTCAGTTTCGTGATGGGCGCGGCCTTTTTGAAGCTGCAGGCGCGGCGCACGCTGTCAAAGGGATGGCGGTGCTCCGATATGGTGGGGCGGCCGGGCATGATCTCGGTATAGCTGCCCACAAGGCGCTCGGCGTGGACGCCGTCCTCCATGTCCAGCAGGTCCGCGTAGCGGTACAGATGGTCGAAGTCCTCCAACAGCGCGAACTGCATCACCTTTACAACGTATGGGTCCGGCTCCCGCTGGGCCAGGATTGCCGTCAGGTCCACCGCGAGCTGTTCGTAGCCGATGGTCGTTTCCAGCGGCGTTTCGTCGATGGGCTTGAGACAGGAGATGCGCTTTTGCTGCTGCTGCTCTACCCGGCGCGCCAGCGCCAGCTCGCGCCGCAGGTCGTTGTTCGGGCAGTGGCGGTGGAACTGGTGGCTGAACCACACGGCCTCATATTCGGTGCCGTTCATCAGGATGATACGCACCTTGGTGTAGGGGTCCACCTCGTTTTTGTCGTAAGAGCGGGCGTATACGGTGCTCCAGTCCATCAGGCCCGCGTCCACGGGAGACGGTTTTTCCAGGAAGGGATTCATACGGTCAGTCCTTTCTTTTCCGCGCGGAAAAGCGCGGCTTCGTCTGCCGCTATTATTTCCGGAGAAAGGCATGTGTATGCGCGGGTTCGGAAACATGGTATAATAACCTCAAAGCCGCCGCTGGCGCGGCTGCGCGTGTGCAGGGCACACGCCCCTGTGCCGGCGCACAGGGCTTTGAGAACATTGAACCATGCAAAACCGCAGCAGGTGCGGTTTTGTTGAGGCCGCTTCGCGGCGTTATGGTATAATATGTCCGGTTAACAAATGCGGGCCGCAGGCGAAGCATGAGTTTAGCGGCATAGATACCCTGTTTCTTAGTGAACACGAGCGGTACGCGAAGTGTGAGCTTAGAAATATGGTATACTAAAGAACAGGCTGTCCCGTGAACCGGAACGGCAAAGCGCGCCCCATGCGGAGCGGGCGGCGCGAAGAAAAGGAGTGACCCCGTGATGTGGTTTGAAGAAAGCGTGTTTTACCAGATCTATCCGCTGGGCCTGTGCGGCGCGCCGCGGGAAAACGATGGCGGAACGGAGCCGCGTATTTTGAAGCTGCTGGACTGGGTGCCCCATATCAAAAAGCTGGGGGCGGACGCGGTGTATTTCTGCCCGGTGTTTGAATCCGACGCTCACGGCTACGATACCCGGGACTATACGAAGCTGGACGGCCGCCTTGGTACGAACGCGGATTTTGCGCGCGTGTGCGCGGCGCTGCACGCGGCGGGCATCCGGGTGGTGCTGGACGGTGTGTTCAACCATGTGGGGCGCGGCTTTTGGGCCTTCCGGGACGTACTGGAGAAGCGGGAGGCCAGCCCGTACCGGGATTGGTTCCACATTGACTTCGGCGGCAATTCGGGTTACAACGACGGCCTGTGGTACGAGGGCTGGGAGGGCCATTACGAGCTTGTAAAGCTGAACCTGCGCAATCCGGCTGTGGCGGAATACCTGTTCGGCTGTATTCGCGGCTGGGTGGAGGAATTTGGCGTCGACGGCCTGCGGCTGGATGTGGCCTATTGTCTGGACGAGGATTTCGTGCGCCGTCTGCGCGCCTTTACCGGCGGCCTGAAGCCGGAATTCGTGCTCATCGGCGAAATGCTGCACGGCGATTACAAGCGCATGGTGAACGGCGCCATGCTGCACAGCGCCACCAATTATGAGTGCTACAAGGGGCTGTATTCCAGCTTCAATTCCATGAACCTGTTTGAGATCGGCCACAGCCTGGCGCGGCAGTTCGGCCCCGAGGCGTGGACGCTGTATAAGGGCCTGCCTCTGCTGTCCTTTGCGGATAACCATGATGTAACGCGCGTGGCCACGATTTTAACGAACAAAGAGCATCTGTGGCCGTTGTACGGGATATTGTTCGGCATGCCCGGCGTGCCCTGCGTTTATTACGGCAGCGAGTGGGGCATGGAGGGCGGCAAAGAGGACGGCGACGCGGCGCTGCGCCCCGCGGTGGACATGCCGCAGAAAAACGGGCTGACGGAGTATATTGCCCGGCTGGCGGCGGCGCGCCGGGGCAGCCGGGCACTGTGCCATGGCGCTTACCGCACGGTGCTGCTGACGAACCGGCAGTACATCTTCGAGCGCGCGGCGGAGGGCGAGCGCGTGCTGGTGGCCGTGAACGCGGAGGGCGAACCGTTCGACGCGCACTTTGACGCGGGCGCGGGGCGGGCGGTGGACCTTGTCACCGGAAGGCCGCACGATTTCGGCGGCGGCAGCCGTCTTGCGCCGTACAGCGCGGCTTATTGGCGCGTGGAGTAAACGGACGAGGAAAATGGCGGAGAAAAACGCGGGCGTCCGGCGGATAAGGCCGGACGCCCGCGCTGTTTTGCGTTTTTTGAAAAGAACGAATGCCTGATAATTTTGAATTTGTCTATTAGCCTGCATGTGAATGATTATGTATGTGCATAGGATTATATACAAAATGTCTATGCTCGTGTGTGTGTACTATGCGCCCATGTTTATGTTGATGGATATGGACGTAACCATTATATAATTTTTCATTGCCAAGCGTATCCTTTATCATAAGCAATGTACTGATTATCATAATTCCAAGAGCAATGTAAAATTGAAATGTCGGTCTTTCGCCTAAAATAATAAAACTAAATCCAACTCCTAAAAATGGTGCAACAGAATAAAAGGCACTTGTTTTTGCGGCACCTAAATTTTTTTGTGCCATAATGTAAAAGTTAATGCTCAAGCCATAGGAAACGAAACCAAGTAACATAGCGGCAAGCATATAGGTGATTTCAGGCGGTTTTTCCCCAACAATAAATGCAATAAGGATACTACCGATACCAGAGAAAATTCCTTTCATCAAAACGATTTCTTCTGAACTCTTATCACTTATACTCCTTGTGCAATTATTCTCCACGCCCCAGCATATACAAGCACACAATACAAACAATGAACCCTTGTTAAATACAAATGCCTCTGTTCCCTCAAAACCAAGAATTGCACTGGATAGCATTACAAGGATAATTGCGGCCCATAACCTCCTGGAAATTTTTTCTTTAAAAATTACAAGAGCAATCACAGAAGTTGCAACAATTTCAAAATTATTAATCAGCGAAACATTAGCGGAATTTGTATTAGCAATGCCAAGCATTAAGAATATAGGTGCTGCTATGTCGAGACCAATCATTGCAATCGTATAAGGCAAATCTTTTTTATCCAGCCATTGTTCGTCAGCCAGCCCGTTCTGTGTTTTCCTTATTCCAAGAAGTACACCAATACCAACACCTGCTCCTAAATATAAAAATCCTGCAAGCATTCTGGGCGACACATTTATCAGTAAAAGTTTTGATAATGGCACATTAATTGCATATAGTGCCGCAGCCGAAATTGCAAAAACCGTAGCTGTCTTGTTTTTACTCAACGTCATCGCACCTTTTATCAAATCTAAATTTACCACAGCCGAAACAGCAAAGGGCGGCATGGCGAAAAGAGAGCGGAATACCACAGTGCGTCCGCTCAGTACCGGATGACGCTGCCGCTGCGGGTGTTTTGGAACACGCCGTCATCCACGGCGAACACACCGTTCACCATCACATAGGGGATGCCGTCGGGCGGGGCGTCCGGCTCGCCCTTGTCGGGCATTTTGGCGTTGTCGCGCACGGCGTCCCGGTCAAAAAGCACAAGGTCCGCGTCATATCCCGGCTCCAGCACGCCCTTGCCGGGAATGTGGTATGTTTGGGCGGGCAGCAGCGTGCATTTGTACACGGCTTCCTCCAGCCCCAGCAGGCGCTTTTCCCGCACCATCTTACGCAGAAAACGCGGATAGCTGCCCGCAATCTGCGGGTGCCCCTCGCCGGGGGCGTAAGCGCCCGCGTCCGTACTCATCATGGCATAGGGCTTTTGCAGCGCCTCGTAGATCTCGTACGGCTCGCCGGAATAGCAGATGATGGACTCGTCCGGATATTTGTGGCGCAGAAGCTCGTACAGCTCCCGGTTCAGGCGCGTGCCCGTATACTTGCCCGTGGCGGCGACCATATCGCCGAAGCGCAGGGAGTTGTCCTTGATGGTCTGCTCGTCAAAGGTGGCGGTGCCTGCATAGGTGGCCCAGTCGGTATACATGCCGCTGTCCATCCATACGTCCATGCCCTTGGCGCGGGCGGCGTCCACAACGTCCAGCGCCGGGCGCAGCGTGCCGAAGCCGCTGTACTGGTAGACGAAATGGCTCAGCAGCAGCCGCCCGCCGCTGCGCTTGGCCGCGGCCAGCATCTCGTACAGGGAATAAAGGTCGTTTTGGGTGAACAGGCGTGTGTGCACGGGCAGGCAGCGCCCGTATTCTGCCGCTATGGCGGCCATGGCGTCTATCTCGGCCAGGCCGCTGCCCGGGGCGTAGTCCAGCCCCAGGGAAACGCCCGCCGCGCCCGCGCGCAGCGCCCTGTCGGCAATGCGGACCATCGCGTCCGTCTGGGCGGCGCTGGCCCGCGCATTCACATCCTCGATGCCCACGGCCCGGCGCATGGAAAAGCTGTGGCCCACCAGCTCCGCCTGGTTGATCACATAGCCTGTGCGCGCCTGTCCGGCGAACCAGCCCTCCAGGTCCAGCGGGGAAAGCCCGCAGTTGCCGCCGACAGTGGTGGTAATGCCCTGCATGGCGGAGAGCTGCCCCGCATAGGCATGGCCGTCCAGATGGCCGTGCACATCGATAAAGCCCGGGGCCACAACAAGGCCCGCCGCGTCCACCACGCGTTTTGCAGGAAGCTCATGCGCGGAGATATCCACGATCTTGCCGTGTTCCACGGCGACGTTTGCGATACGGGACGTGCATGTCCGCACGTCTACCACGCGCCCGCCCGTGAATACCACGTCAACCATCGCACGCCACCGTGTCCGCCAAAGCAAGGCGGCGGGCGAGCTCGCGCCGCTGCCAGCAGCGCAGCCAGGTGACCAGTTCCCGGCGGGGGAAAGGCGTGAGGCTCGTGGGGATGGTGGAGAGCAGAAGATCGTCCGCAACGGCGCGCAGGTGTGCGGCGCAGGCGCTGTCGGGCGCGGTGTCGAACACCGTTTTGCCGGCAAGGGAGCTGTATTCCAGCTCTTTGCAGTAATCCAGACTGGCCAGGATCTCGATGGTGGCGCGCCGGGCATAGCTGGCAAGCTCCTCTTTCGTCTCCTCACAGGAGGCATTGTTCACGATGAGCTGCACGGGGAAGTTGTCCGCGCCCGCCGCGCGCAGGATGGCCTGCAAAATGCTGTTGGCCGTGGTGACGGAGGCAAAGCTTCCGTTGGTGACAATGATGCACCGCTGCATCACGCCCTCGCGGATGGGAAGGATGTAGCCCGTGCAGGGCGTTTCCCCGGAGATATCATAGAGGATGAAGTCGAGCTGCAGGGAATTGGAGACGCCCTGAGTATCCAGCATCTCATCAATGAGCGTGACGCCGCGGGCCAGGCAGCCCACGCCGGGGTCGATGCTGCCCAGCTCCAGGCAGTATACGCCGCTGGGCGTGGGGATGACGTAGTCGTTCAGGTCGATCTCGTAGTGTTCCCGGTAATCCTCCAGCGCGGGGGAGATATCCGCTTCTCCGCGCAGCAGCACCGTGGAGGAAAGGCTGATGTCGTTGCCCACCAGCAGCACGTGGTACCCTTTGAGGGCCAGCGCGTGGCCCAGGTTCTGCGCGACGGTGCTTTTTCCGCTGCCGCCGCGTCCCAAAAAGCAGATGCGCTGTGCCATCAGCCCTGCCTCCTTACTGTTTCGATATAGCTTTCCCGTGTGAACACGGGGGTGAATCCGTCCATTGTCCGGCGCGCCAGCACCGCGCCGTCCTTCAGCAGATGATAGGCCGTCAGAGCCATCATCTTGGCGGGAGCGATATAGGCCTTGTCCACGTCCGTGACGGCAAAGTCCGCGCTGTGGAGCGCGCCCGCCGTACCGCCGTGGGTAAAGTTCACCACGGGCATCACCTGGGAGAGGTCGCCTACGTCGGTGCTGGCAATGTTCTGCATGCCAGGCTCGGCGCATTGGGCCGAAAGCCCGGGCAGCGCGGCGGCTGCCGCCAGCAAAGCGGGGTCTGCCGGGGCCGGGCGCACGGGCATGTAGCCCTGATAGGTCAGAATCTCGGCGTGCGCGCCCAGAGCCTCGGCCGCGTGGGTGCAGGCCCGGTCGAATTTTCGGGCCGCGTCGTCCAGCGCCTCCAGTGTGGCGGCCCGCACCATGGCCTCCATTACCACGGTCTCCGGCACCACATTCAGCGCCGCGCCGCCCTCGCGGATGTTGGTGTGGATGCGCACCGTGTCGCATTCGCGGAAAGTCTCCCGCAGAAGCCCCACGGCGTTCAGCGCCAGCGCGGCCGCGTTGAGGGCGTTTACGCCCGCGTGGGGCGCAGTGGCCGCGTGGGCGGCCTTGCCGTGAAAGACGACCGTTTTGCTGGTGAAGCCGTTGCAGGCCACGTTGCCCAAAAGGAGGTCACTTTCGCAGGGAATCATATGTACATGCGTGGTCAGCGCAAGGTCCACGCCGTCGAAGCCGCCCGTGCGCAGCAGTTCGGATTTGCCGCAGCAGAATTCCACGCCCTGCTTTTGCAGCGCCTGCCGCGTGCCGATGGGGACATATTCCTCGGCGGGAACGGCAAAAAACGCCACGCTGCCCGAAAGCGCCTCGGCCACCCCGGGCGCGCTCAGCGCCAGCGCGGCGCCCACCAGCGCGGTGAGCTGCGCATTGTGCCCGCAGGCATGGGCAACGCCGTTTTCGGGATTTGCGGCGGGGTGCGCGGGGCAAAGAATGCCGTCCAGCTCGCCGATGACGGCCGCGCAGGGGCCGGGCGCGCCGCCCTGCAAAACGGCCTTTACGCTTGTGCGGGCCAGACCGGTTTGCGGCGAAAGCCCGCAGCCGCGCAGCAGTTCGGCCACACGGGCGGCGGTGCGTGTTTCAAAAAAGCCCGGCTCGGCGTGCGCGCCGATATCCTGTGCAAAGGCAAGCAGCGTTTCACGCTGGGCGTCAACGGCGGCAAGGATCTTCTGTTCAACAGCATCCATGGTTTTGAACCTCCCCAATACGGGAACAAGGGCCGTCAAAAGACGGCCCCCATTTCCCGGAGTTTTTTTATCCGGCGCACGGGCCGGGGATATTCAGACGCGCTTCATTGGCCGCAGGCCGTGCGGAACTCTGTCCACACTTTGGTGTGGGCTTCCATGGCTTCGGCGGAAATATTCTGGATCATTTCCATGTTGTCAGCGCTGAAATCCTCGGGCAGCGTCAGGAAGGACTGGTACGCGTCCTCGATGAGCGCGTCCGCAGCCTGGTTGGTGCAGTAATAGCCGATATACTCAAAGCACTGCTTGGAGACCTCCGGCCGCAGGATATAATCGATGAACGCGTGGGCGGCGTCGGGGTTGGGGGCGTTTACGGGAACGAACTGGGCCATGATGCCGAAGCCGATGCCCTCGGAGGGGTAAACGACCTTCAGGTCGGGATTGGCGAGGCAGGCCATAGTCACCTGGCTGGTGTACATGACGCCGGCGCTGATCTCGCCGGAGATCAGGTCATCCTGCAGGTTGTCGTCCTTGATGAGGCGGATGTTGGGGGCCAGCTCAAGCAGCTTTGCGCCCGCGGCCTCGATGGCGGCCACGTCCTCGGTGTTGTAGCTTTCACCCGCGATCTTCAGCGCCATGCCGTTCATCACGCGGAAGTTGCTGGTGATGCCCAGGCTGCTTTCCAGCGCGGCGTCCCACAGGTCCTCGTAGCCGCTGATCTCAATATCCACCAGATCGGGGTTGTAGACGATGGTCTGCACGCCCGCGCCGTAGGGAACGGTGTAGGCGTCCTCCGGGTCAAAGAACTGGCCCTGGTATACGGGGTTCACGTTGCCGATGTTGGCGATCTTGCTTTTGTCCAGCTCCATCACCAGGCCCTCGGCGATGGCCGTTTCAATGATGTAGTCGTCGGCGATGACGACGTCATAGTCGCCTCCCTTGGCGGTCTCCAGCTTTGCCAGCATGGTCTCGTCGGTATCGAAGCTGGAATAGTTCACCTTGATGCCAGTCTCGGCGGTAAAGGCGTCCAGCACCTCCTGGGGGAACATGCCCTCCCAGGTGTACAGGTTCAGCTCGCCGGAAGCAGCCGTGCCTGCGGAGCCGGCCGTGCTGCCGGAAGCCGCGGACGGCGTGGAAGTGGAAGCGGACGTGCTGGAACAGCCCGCGAACGCGGTGAGCGCCAGCGCCAGAGAGAGTGCCAGTGCAAAGAATTTTTTCATTGGTTTTCCTCCTTATGGTGTTGCTGCGGCGGCTGCAGAATCACTGCGGCTGCGCCGGGACGGGAGCCGCGGAACGCTCCGCGGTCTCTTTATGCTGCTTCCCGGTCCGGGGCTTTCCCACTTTACCCAGGACATTCGAGAGAACAACCAGAATGATGGTGGCGCCCAGCATCAATGTGCACAGGGCGTTGATCTCCGGTGTGACGCCGGTTTTGATTTGCGTATAAACCTTGATGGGCAGCGTGTTTACGTTGACGCCCGTGACGAAGATACTGATGATGACGTCGTCCAGGCTCATGGCGAAGCTGAGCAGCATGCCGGACAGAATGGCAGGCACCAGCAGGGGCAGCGTGATATCGAAGAACACGCGCACCTCGCCCGCGCCCAGGTCCCGCGCAGCTTCCGCCAGGCTTTTGTCCATGCCCACCAGGCGCGCTTTCACCAGCATATAGACATAAGGGACGCAAAAGGCAGTATGGGCGAGGATGAGCGTCGTCATGCCGAAGGGCAGGCCGATGAGCGCGAAGAACGTCATGAACACCATGCCCAGGATGATCTCGGGGATCATGATGGGAAGCATGGACACATATTCCACGGCACTTTTGGTGCGAAGCTGCACCTTGGTGAAGCCGTAAGCACCCAGCGTGCCGATGACCGCCGCGCCGAGGCTGGCGCACAGCGCCAGAACGATGCTGTTGCCCAGCGCCTCGAACATGGCGGCGTCCCTGAACAGCGTTTCGTACCATTTGAGAGAAAAGCCGCCCCACACCGAGCTGATCTTGCTTTCGTTGAACGAATAGATGATAACGAGCACGATGGGCAGATACAGAACGGCCGTGACAACGCCGATATAGATGTTGGGCAGTTTTGTACGGTTTTTCATAAGATGCCCTCCAGTTCCGTGGTGTGTGTCACACGCTTGTACAGCGAGATCATCAGGCTGGTCAGGATCATCAGCACCACGCTCAGCGCGGCCGCAAAGGGCCAGTTGTGTGCTTTCATAAGCTGGTCCTGAATGAGGCTGCCCACCAGCACCACCTTGTTGCCGCCCAGGATGTCGGCGATGAAGAACAGGCCCATGGAGGGGATGAACGTAAGGATAACGCCCGAGAGCAGGCCCGGCAGTGTCAGCTTGAGCGTGACGGTAAGAAAGGCCTTCAGCGGCGTAGCGCCCAGGTCCCGCGCGGCCTCCACAAGGCTCCAGTCCATTTTTTCCGCGCTGGAGTAAACGGCCAGGATCATGAACTGAAGCAGCGCGTATACCATGCCCACCACCACGGCGGGGTAGGTGTACAGCAGCTTGAGCGGGCCGTCGGTAAGGCCCAGGCCCATCAGCAGCTTATCCAGCGTACCGTTTGCACGGAAAATGATGATCCATCCGTACAGCCGGATGAGCGAGCTGGTCCAGAACGGGATCATGAGCAGCAGCATCACGCGCTTTTTCCACTGCGCGGGCAGCTTTGCCATAAAATAGCCGAAAGGATAGCCGATGGCGCAGATGAGCAGCGTGCTGGTGAGCGCCAGCTTGAAGGACTCCACAAAGGTGTTCAGGTACACGGGCTGAAAAATATTTTTGTAGTTGTCCAGTGTGAACTGGTTCACCACACCCCATACCTCGGCGCGCGTCTGGAAGCTGAGTACGAACATATACACCAGAGGCCCGGCCACGAACACCAGAGTGAACAGGTAGAGCGGCAGCAGCGTCAGCCAGACGCCGCTCTGCTTTTTTTTCTTTTTAAAAGGGGTGGAGGCTGCTTTCATTTCGCTTCTTCCGCCTCCACGTCCACGGGCACGGCGCTGGCCGGCGCCCAGGTCACGCGCACCGCGTCGCCCGTCTGCACATCCATATCAATGCCGTGGCGGCTGGCGATGAGCGTCGTGCCGTCGGAAAGCTCCAGTGCGATGCGCAGCATGCCGCCGGCAAACGTCTTTTCCCGGATAACGGCCGCGATACCGCAGGCAGCGGGGTCCTTTGTGAATTCCACGTGCTCGCTGCGCACGGCCAGTGTGATGGGCGCACCTGGGGCAAAGGAATATCCGCGGCGCAGCGCGCCCGCGCAGCCGCCTGCGCAGGCTACCTTCAGCACGTCGTCCTCCACAGCCTCAACCGTGCCCGTCAGCACATTGGCGGTGCCCACAAAGCGCGCCACATAGCTGGTGCGCGGGCTGTCATACACCTCCGCCGGAGTACCGAGCTGTTCGAACCGGCCGTCTTTCATCACGGCGATGCGGTCCGACATATTAAGGGCTTCCTCCTGATCGTGGGTGATGTAGATGAACGTGATGCCCAGTTGTTTTTGCAAAGCCTTCAGCTCCAGCTGCATTTGGCGGCGCAGCTGCAGGTCCAGCGCGCCGAGGGGTTCGTCCAGCAGCAGCACGCTGGGACGGTTCACCACGGCGCGGGCAATGGCGACACGCTGACGCTGCCCGCCGGAAAGCTCCGCAGGCATGCGCTTGCCGTAGCCGGAGAGCTGCACAAGGGCCAGCGCGTCGTCCACGGCTTTTTTTATTTCGTCCTTGGGACGTTTTTTCAGCTTCAGACTGTAGCCGATGTTCGCGGCCACTGTCATGTGCGGGAACAGGGCGTAATTCTGGAACACGGTGTTCACGTCGCGTTTGTTGGGTTCGGAGTCCGTCACGTCCTGCCCGTTCAGAATGACGCGGCCCTCGTCGGGCGTTTCCAGCCCGGCAATGATGCGCAGCGTCGTGGTTTTGCCGCAGCCCGAAGGGCCGAGCAGCGTGATGAATTCGCCTTTGCCGATTGAGATGCTGATACCGTTCAGCACGTCGGTATCACCGAAATGCTTTGCGATGTTTTGCAGTTCCAGAATTGTTTCTCCCATTTTCCTCTCCTCATTAAAACCGATTGGCCCGGGCGCGGGCCGGAAAAGCGGGCCGCAATACAGCAGCCCGCCGCCGCAAAGCGGCACTTTAGAGCGATTATAACATGATGTCGCCGCGAAGCGGCCACAACAAAACCATGCGCGTCATGGTTTTGCATGTTACAAAAGCCGAAAGGAAAGCGCAGCGCGCTTTCAGGGTCTGCCGGGCAGGCCCGCCGCAAAGCGGCACTTTAGAGCTATTATAACAGAAATGCGCATTTTTCAAAGAGCTTTTGCCAAAAAAATCCTTGCCGCGCCGCCAAATTTTTGCCCTCTGTCCCGCGCAAAGTTGTGTAAGTATACGAATTTCGTGGGTTTTGCCCCCGCCGAAGCATTTTGCGTCGCCCCACGAGGGTGCAATGCACGGGGAGCCGCAGCTCCGCAGCGGCGTTTCTTCTGCTGCCCCTGCGGAGTTTTCCGGGAGGGGGCTGCGAAAGGTTTTGAAGAAGCGGTCTGTTTTTTTTAGTATAAATATGGTATGATATTCTATCATATACAAGAATGTGAATGCCTCCGGCCGCGCGGTGCGGAGGCGGTATGGGAGGCTGCGGATGGAAAACCTGATCATCCTCGGCGCGGGTGGCTACGGCCGCACGGCGGCCGAAACAGCGCGGGCTATGGGCGTTTTCGGGCGTGTGGCGTTCCTGGACGACGGATGCACGGGAACGGATATCCTCGGCCCGTGTACGGACTATATACGCTTTGCGGGGGAATTCCGCTGGGCGTATCCGGCCTTTGGCGCCAACGCGCTGCGCGCTGCCTGGCTGGAAAAACTGGCCGCGGCGGGCTACAGCCTGCCGGCGCTGGTGCATCCGAGGGCTTATGTCAGCCCCACGGCGGATATCCGTCCCGGGGCTGTGGTGCTGGCGCTGGCCGCTGTGGGAGCGTGTGCTGTCGTGGAGCAGGGGGCCATCGTGAACATGGGGGCGATCGCGGACCACGACTGTGTGGTCGGCGCGTGCGCCCACCTTGCGCCCGGGGCCATTGTCAAGGCCGGCAACACCGTGCCCGCGCAGATGAAGATAGAATCCGGCACCGTGCTCGAACGGGGCGCGGCATTTTTACCATTGGGGGGACAGCATGTCTAAACTTTTGATCTTGGGCGCCGGCGGCCTTGGCCAGATGGTGGGGGAAGTGGCGCGCGCCGCAGGGAACTGGGACGGCGTGGCGTTTCTGGACGACGCCGTCCGCGGCGCGGACGTTGCAGGCAAATGCATGGACTACACTTCGCTCACGGGTGAATACCCTGAGGCCGTGGCGGCGTTTGGCGACAACCGCCTGCGCCTGGCGTGGACGCGTCGCCTGCTGGACGCGGGTTACCGTGTGCCCAGCGTGGTGCATCCCACAGCCATCGTTAGCCCGTCCGCGGTGCTTGGGCCGGGCTGCCTTGTGCTGCACGGGGCCATCATCAACACCAATACTGCGCTGGGCGCGGCATGCCTTGTAAACAGCGGCGCGCTGGTGGACCACGATAACGTCCTGGAAGACGGCGTGCACGTCAATCTGCACGCCACCATCAAGGCCTGGTGCCACATGGAGCCGTGCGCGCGCACCGAGGCGGCCACCGTGCTGTATTCCACCCGCCGGCACATTGACGGGGTGGAGGACCACAACCTGGAGGACGCGCTGTTCGCTTTCAAGCTGGGCGAGACGGCCAGCTATGTAAAGCCCTTCGGCGCGGGACACATCAACGACACCTATGCCGTGTACATGGCGGCGCAGGGTGGCGACGAGCTGCGCTATGTCATCCAGCGCATCAACACGGGTGTGTTTAAGGACCCGCGCGCCGTCATGGAGAATATTTTCGGCGTGACGGAATACCTGCGCCGAAAGATACTGGCGCGCGGCGGCGACGCGGACCGCGAGACGCTGAATTATATCAAGACGAAAACAGGCGACAACTATTTTGAGGACGCGGTGGGAAGCGCGTGGCGCTGCTATAACTACATTCCGGATTCCGTGTGCATCGAAAGCGTGACGGACCCGATGGACTTCTACCATTCGGCCAAGAGCTTCGGCGGCTTTTTGCGCGCGCTGGAGGATTATCCGGCCGGGACGCTGCACGAGACCATCGAGAAATTCCATGATACCCGCAAGCGTCTTGCAGACTTTGACAAGGCGCTGGAGCGCGACGTGAAGAACCGCGCGCGGACCTGCCGGGAGGAGATTGCCTTTGTGCAGCGGCGCAGGGCGGACTGCGCGGTGCTGATGGACTTGCTGGACGCGGGAAAGCTGCCGCTGCGCGTGACGCACAACGACACGAAGCTGAACAATATTTTGTTTGATGCCCACACCGGCGAGGCGCTGTGCGTCATCGACCTCGACACCATCATGCCGGGGCTTGCGCTGAACGATTACGGCGATTCCATCCGCTTCGGCGCGTCCACGGCGGCTGAGGACGAGCCGGACGTTTCCAAGGTGCATTTTGACCTGTACCTGTTTGAGCTGTATACCCGCGGTTATCTGGAGGCCGCGGGCGCCGCGCTGACGGACACGGAAAAAGAGTACCTGCCCTGGGGCGCCAAGCTGATGACGCTGGAATGCGGCATCCGTTTTCTGACGGACTATCTGCAGGGCGACACCTACTTCAAGGTGAGCCGGGCGCGCCAGAACCTGGAGCGCTGCCGCACCCAGTTCAAGCTGGTGGCGGACATGGAAAACGTTTGGGACGAAATGGCGTCCATCGTGAAAAAGTATTCGTGAGAGGGGAAGAAAAACACCATGCACATCGAAACAAAATGCCTGCATGAGGGCTACAAGCCCGGCAACGGCGAGCCGAAGGCCCTGCCGATCTACCAGAGCACCACCTACACCTATGATTCCACCGAGCACATCGGCCAGCTGTTCGACCTTTCGGCGGACGGCCACATGTATTCCCGCATCTCCAACCCCACCGTCGCGGCGGTGGAACAGAAAATCGCGGCGCTGGAGGGCGGCGTGGGCGCGCTGTGCACCACCAGCGGACAGGCGGCCAGTCTGCTTGCGGTTCTGAACATCTGCACCGCGGGCGACCATTTTGTCGCCGCCTCCACCATTTACGGCGGTACGGTGAACCTGTTTGCGGTCACGCTGAAGAAGTTCGGCATCGAATGTACCTTCGTGGACGCGGACGCGCCGGAGGAGGAGATCGAAAAGGCGTTCCGCCCCAACACAAAGGCGTTGTTCGGCGAGACCATTGCCAACCCTGCCATCGCTGTGCTGGACCTTGAAAAATTCGCGCGCACCGCCCACAGAAACGGCGTGCCGTTTCTTGTGGACAACACCTTTGCCACGCCTGTGCTGTGCCGTCCCATCGAGTGGGGCGCGGATATCGTGGTGCACTCCACCACGAAGTACATGGACGGCCATGCCATCCAGGTGGGCGGCGTGATCGTGGATTCCGGCAATTTCAACTGGGAAAACGGAAAATTCGGCGAGCTGTGCACGCCGGACGAGAGCTATCACGGCGTGACCTATACCAGGGATTTCGGCAGGGCTGCGTATATCACCAAGGCGCGGGTGCAGCTGATGCGCGATTTCGGTATGTACCCCTCCGCGCAGGATGCGTTTCTGCTGAACCTTGGGCTGGAGACGCTGGCCGTGCGCATGGAGCGTTACTGCCGCAACGCGGAACAGGCCGCTGCCTTCCTGGCAAGGCAGCCGGAGGTGGAGTTTGTCAATTATCCCGCGCTGTCCGGCAGCCCTTATGCCGCAGCCGCAAAAAAATACCTGCCCGACGGGTGCAGCGGGGTGATCTCGTTCTCCATTCGCGGCGGGCGCGAGGTGGCCGTCAAGTTCATGGACAGCCTGTCCCTGGCCAACAAGGTGGTGCATGTAGCCGACATCTGCACCTGCGTGCTGCATCCGGCCAGCAGCACCCACCGCCAGCTCACCGACGAACAGCTTGTGGCCGCGGGCATCACGCCGGGGCTTATCCGCCTGTCCGTGGGGCTGGAGCACATCGACGATATTCTGGACGATCTGAAAAAAGGCTTCGCGGCTATCCGCTGAACGGCTCGCGGCCTGTTGGGATGAAACGCGGCGCAGAGCATTTTTTGCTCTGCGCCGCGTTTTGTTTTGCAAGGAGGCAAAAAGTTTTCCGAAAGCTGAAACAAAATGTCTGCGCGTGCGTCTAACATGCTGAAAGGAGGCGTCCCGATGCAGGAGATCGAACAGATCTATACCCAGTACCGGCAGGATGTGTACCGTTACCTGTGCAGCCTGACGCGGGACGCCGCCCTTGCGGAGGACCTGCTGAGCGAGACGTTCCTGCGGGCGCTCACAGGGCTGAGCGGCTTTCGGAAGGGCGCATGTGTGCGCACCTGGCTGTTCAGCATTGCACGGCATGTTTGGATCGACGGGCTGCGGCGCAAACGGCATGTACTTTCCGGCGATGAGCTTTTGGCCCGGTATGTGGAGGAGGGCGGCCCGGGCGCGCCTCCGTTTGAAACGCAGGTGGACGCCCGGGCGCTGGCCGCGCGGGCAAAGGAACTGCTGCAAACGCGCCGCCCGCCCGCCGGAGAGGTGCTTTGGCTGCGGGCGCAGGGATATTCGTTCGCGGAGATCGCACAGAGGTGCGGCGTCAGCGAAAGCGCGGCCCGCACGTTGGATTTTCGCACGCGCCACTGGCTGCGGGAGCAATTGCAGAAGGAGGGGGCAGAGCTATGAAAACACAAACAGAGCGAGGGATACGCTTTGACATTTCCTGCGAGGTATGCCGGGACCTGATGCCGCTGGTACGGGACGGCGTGGCCAGCGCGGACAGCGAAGCGCTGGTACGCGCGCATACGGAGCGTTGCGGTGGCTGCCGCACGATGCTGGAAAGCGAAACGCCGCCCGAGCACAGCATGCCGGACGATGCGCGGGTACTGCGCAGGCTGCGCTGGAGGCTGCTGGCGCAAAGCGTGCTGTTCGCGCTGGTGGGCGTGCTGGGCGCGCTGTGGCTCACCTCCCGCGCGGGCGACGTGTATCTTGCATGGTGGCTGCCGCTGGTGGGCGCGGCGTGTTATTATGTCCTGCGGCGCAGGTGCTGGCTGGTGCCGGCTACAGCGGCGGCGTTTGTGCTTTTGTATTTTTTTATCCCAAACATGCAATCGCTGCAGTGGGGTTCAGTGGTGCTGTATGCGTCTATGGCGCTGGCGGTTGCCGGGCCGCTGGCCATAGGCTGTGCAATCGCGGGGCTGCTGCATTTTGCGTTTGGAAACAGGAAGGAGGAAAAATATGCAGACGGCAAAAAGCATTGACGAAAGAGCGGGCGAGACGCACAAAGGCAGGACTCGCGTTCCGCGTACGAAAACAACGCGTGCGCTGGCGCTTCTGTTGGCGCTGATTCTTTTGGGAGGACTTGTATGGTGGACATGGCGAAAGACGGGAAATCCTCTGATCGCCTGGTATACAGAACAGAAAATTACCGCGCATTATAGGGCTTACCATCCGGGTGAAGGCTACGTTGTCGGGCCTGCCCGTTATCAGTGGGTCGTCCGGGCGGACAAATCGGCGGGCATGGATTATGTGTGTACGGTTCGCAAAGAAGCAAGCGAGGATGTTGAATTTCCGGCATATTTCAGCGATGGAGCAGTGTTCAGCCAAATAGACGGAGCAGTCCGTTCGGGTTGCAACACCTACGAACGGTTCAAAAATCTTTTGAACTCGGAGCTGGAAAGCGGCGGAACGGCGGCGCGGCTGAGAGCGCTGACGGGAGAAGCCGAAGTTCATGCAGGCTTTTACACAACGCAGGAAGGCCCTTTGTTTGACCCGGACGCGCCGGTCTTTCGGACAGACGAGGAATACGATCGTGCCGGGCTTCCGCTTCCGATAGAGCTGAGCGTAAGCTTTTCTGCGGTTGGCGCGCCGGCTCCTGCAGATGCGGAATTGGCGGACTACCTGCTGAAAACAAAGGCTGTCTGCGAAGAAACGGGCCAGCCCTTTGCATATTATTCCGTGGCGCTTGCCTTCAAGCCGACAGAACAGAAGGACCCGGTTTGGTGGGCGGCAGAGCATATCCCGTCGGAAGAGATCACGGAGGAGAAGATTCTGGATTATCTGGCAGCTTTGGACTGCGGGGTAAAGGCAAACTGCGGCCAGAGCCTGAACGGCCGGAATGAAATTATAGAGGAGAGAAAAAACGCGTGGCTGATCTCCCACGGGTACGAGCATTGCGCCCACTGAAAGAACAGGATACAGATACATCAAAGCCGCCGCGCGGCGGGATGTCTCCACGCCGCGCGGCGGCTTTTTACACCCTTTCCCGCGCAGCGTCGCCCTGGGCGCGGCACAGTGCCAGGAATTCCCGCGCTGACGCCGTAAGAAATTTATCCCGGTGGTGCACCAGGCGGAATTTGCGGGAAAGATCCAGCCCATCCACGCGGAATACCGCCACCTGTCCCTTTTCCAGCGCGTCCGCTGCCATGCGCAGGGGCAGCACCGCCACGCCAAGGCCGCGGGTGGCCGCATTCACCAGCGCCAGCGTGCTGGTGGATTCCCATACCGGCGCGACCGTGAAACCCGCGGCCGCGGCCGCGCTGTCGAATTGCTCGCGGGTGCCGCTGCCTTTTTCGCGCAGCAGAAAGCGCTGGACGCGGAAGGCGTCCAGCGGCACGGTCTGGCCCTGCGTAAAGGGACGGCCCGGCGCGCAGACGACGGCCAGAGTATCCGCCATATATTCCTCCGCTGTCAGCGCACTGCCGTGGACAGGCCCTTCCATCAGAGCGACGTCCAGCGTGTTGTGCAGCAGCTTTTCCTCAAGCTGCTCCGACGGCCCCACCCAGACGCGCACATCCACCCCGGGGTGTGCCGCGCGGAATGCGTCCACATAACCGGGCAGGAACTGGGAGCCGATGGTAATGCTGGCTCCTACGCGCAGCACGCCCTGTTCGTCCCAGCCGCGCAGGCCCTTTTCCAGGTCGTCGAACAGGCCGCAGATGTGCACCGCGTATTCCCACATGCGCCGCCCGGCCTCGGTGAGATACAGGCGGCGGCCGATACGGTCGAACAGGCGCACACCGTAATATTCCTCCAGCTCGGCCACGGCGCGGCTTACGGCCGGCTGCGCCAGGTACAGCGCCCGCGCCGCGCGGGTGGTGTTGTTGCCGTTTTCGCACACGGCCAGAAAAATGCGGATGTGCCGCAGCGTCATGCCAAAATCTCCTTATAACAAAAATAATATGATATTTATAATATAATAGTATTTTTATTATTAAATTGCAAGGCGTATGATGATAGGGAAGGGGGAAGCGAGGTATGGAACAACAGCCAAAACACAGCAGGAAGGATTATCTGACGCTGTTCACCTCTACGTTCACGCTCAGTGCGTTCACATTCGGGGGCGGATTCGTCATCATCCCGCTGATGCGCAAAAAGTTCGTGGAGCAGCTGCACTGGATCGACGAGGAAGAGATGATGGATCTGACGGCCATTGCACAGTCCTCGCCGGGAGCCATCGCAGTGAACGCATCCATCTTAGTAGGCTACCGCGTGGCCGGCGTGCCCGGGGCACTGGTCACGGTGCTGGGCACTGTGCTGCCGCCGCTCATCATTTTATCCATCATTTCTTTTTTTTACACTGCGTTTCGGGATAACCGCATCGTCGCGCTGGTCATGCGGGGGATGCAGGCCGGCGTGGCCGCCGTCATCTGCGACGTGGTGCTGACGATGGGGCGCTCCGTTCTGGGGGAAAGGCGCGTCCTGCCTGTGGTGATGCTGTTGGGCGCGTTTGCTGCGGCGCGCTTTTTCGGTGTGAACGTAGTGGCCATTATCCTGGTGTGCGGCGCGGTGGGCGCCGCTGACCTGTGGCGCAGGCAGCGCACCTCGAAAGGAGGCCGCGCGCAATGATCCATCTGGAACTGTTCTGGAGCTTTTTTCAAATCGGGCTGTTCAGCATCGGCGGCGGCTATGCCGCCATGCCGCTCATCCAGCACCAGGTGGTGGAGCTGCATCCCTGGCTTACGCTGGAGCAGTTCAGCGATATCATTACGATCTCGCAGATGACGCCCGGCCCCATCGCCATCAATTCGGCCACGTTCGTGGGCCTGCAGCTGGGAGGGATGCCCGGCGCGCTGGTGGCCACGGCGGGGTGTGTCCTGCCCTCCTGCATCATTGTGCTGACGCTGGCTTATGTGTATTACCGCTACCGGGGGCTTTCCATGGTGCAGGGGGTGCTGGCGGGCCTGCGCCCGGCTGTGGTGGCGATGATCGCCTCCGCGGGCGTGACGCTGGTGAACCTTTCATTTTTCGGTGCGGACGCGCTGCCCGCAGGGCTCGCGGATGTGGACCTCATTGCCGTGCTGCTGTTTGCCGCCGCGCTGTTCGTGCTGCGGCGCTGGAAGAAGGACCCCATCCTTGTGATGGCGGGCGCGGGCGCGGCGGGGCTTGTGCTGTACACGCTGCTGTAAGGCATTGCGCCCGAATGGCAAAAACCGCCCCGGACGGCAAAACGTCCGGGGCGGTTTTTGCATTGTATGGCAGCGGAATGCCGCAGGAACGGCCGGGGCGGGCCTCTCAAAAAACGTGCAGGGAAGCGCCTGACGTACCGTCTGTGCCGAGGCTTCGCGCGTTCTGCAATTCTATTGCATGCAGCGTATTCCCTTAAAAGAGCCAACCAAAAAAGCGCAAACGCTGCAAAAAGGAAACTTTTAACACGGAATGGAACGCTTGAGGGCGCACAGATCATGTCTGCACCAGCCCTGCAATCTCGCGCCGGAGCTCGTTGATGAAGGCAACTTCCACCGCGCTGAGCGCGCCGGGACGGCGGCGCACAAGCACGTCGCGGTAGCGCGAGGCGCTGCGGCAGGGCTTCTGCACCAGCTCCTGCTGGGCCAGGATCTCAAAGGGAACGGGGCTCACCCACATATAGCTGCCCGGCACATTCCGCAGAATGTCAAACTGGCCGCCGCGGTCAAATACGGCGATGCGGCCCTGCCTGCCGCCTGCCGCCTGCGCGGGCTGTTCGGCGGGCAGGACGGGCGTAAGGTCTCCGTGGACGATCTCGGGATAATCGCCCAGCAGGTGGTAGGGGATATCCCCCAGCGCGGCCAGGGGATGGCGCTCGTGCAGCAGTACCACCATGCTGAACTCCCAGAGCACCTCACCGGAGAGCGCGTTTTCCCGCAGGAGGTTGTCCAGCGTGGCCGCATGCTCCGCCTGCCAGCGCACGACGCCCAGATTGGCGGTGCCGGAGGCGACGTCGCTGATAACGGCGGCAGCGCTGGTCTCGCGGTACTGCACCTGCAGCGGGGCGCGCCCCTCCGCACCAAGGTACCGGCTGAACGCCTGCGCAACATAGCTGGCACGCGGCGCACAGACGGAGAGCTGCGTTCCGGTCTCGGTATGGGAGCCGAACATCGTCTCCAGGCTTTCCATCTGCGCGATGATGCTGCGGGCATAGCCCAGAAAATCCTCGCCGTTTTTGGTGGGCGCCACACCGCGGGCCGTGCGCTCGAACAGTGTGATGCCAAGCTCCGCCTCCAGCTCCCGGATGCTCTTGCTCAGGTTGGGCTGGCCCATATACAGATTTTTGGCTGCGGCGGTTATGGACCCCGTTTTGGCGACCTCGACGGCGTAGCGCAGCTGCTGCAGGTTCATGACGTGCACCTCCGAAACAGATATGTGAAAATAGATATAGGTACCATTCCTATTATACATTACCCGGCGGGAAAAGAAAGTGATAAAATTTTAACAAGGGATAAGGGCACGGCGGCGCCGGCGCTCCTGCCCCAACAGCCGGACCCCGGCGCGTTGCCGCCGGACAACATAATCCATCAAACTTACTGGAGGTTTTCGTTATGGCGCGTTTTACATTACCGCGTGATCTGTATCATGGCAAGGGCTCTATCGCGGAGCTGGCCAACCTGAAAGGCAAAAAGGCCATCGTCGTTGTTGGCGGCGGCAGCATGAAGCGCTTCGGCTTTCTGGACAAGGTAGAGGGCTACCTGAAGCAGGCCGGCATGGAAGTGCGCCTGTTTGAAAACGTGGAGCCGGACCCCTCTGTTGAGACTGTGATGCGCGGTGCGGCGGCCATGCGTGAGTTTGAGCCGGACTGGATCGTTGCCATGGGCGGCGGTTCTCCCATCGATGCTGCGAAGGCCATGTGGGCGTTTTATGAATATCCCGAGGTCACCTTTGAGGACCTGATCACCCCGTTCAGCTTCCCGACGCTGCGCACGAAGGCGAAGTTCTGCGCCATTCCGTCCACGTCCGGCACTGCCACCGAGGTCACCGCTTTCGCTGTTATTACCGACTATGCGAAGGGTATCAAGTATCCTCTGGCGGACTTCAACATCACACCGGATATCGCCATTGTGGACCCGGACCTGGCCGAGAAGATGCCCCCGAAGCTGACGGCCCATACCGGCATGGACGCCATGACACACGCCATTGAGGCCTATGTGTCCACACTGCATTGCAATTATACCGATCCTCTGGCGCTGCACGCCATCAAGCTCATCCACGAGAACCTGAAAAAATCCTACGACGGCGATATGGCTGCCCGCGATACCATGCACGACGCGCAGTGCCTGGCCGGCATGGCGTTCTCCAACGCGCTTCTGGGCATTGTGCACTCCATGGCGCACAAAACGGGCGCCGCATATTCCGGCGGCCACATCATCCACGGCGCGGCCAATGCCATGTACCTGCCCAAGGTCATCAAATTTAACGCCAGAAATGCCGAGGCGGCCGGGCGTTATGCCGAGATCGCTCGCTTTATCGACCTGCCGGGCAGCACCACTGAGGAGCTGGTGGACGCGCTGATCGCGGAGCTGCGCAAGATGAACAAGGAGCTGAATATCCCGTACGCCATTCAAAATTACGGCGAGGGCGGCGTCATCGCGGAGCAGAGCATCATCGACGAAAAGGAATTCAACGAGAAGCTGTCCGAGGTCGCGAAGAACGCCATTGCCGATGCCTGTACGGGTTCCAACCCCCGTATCCCCACGCAGGAGGAGATGGAAAAGCTGCTCACCGCTGTATACTATGACAAGGAAATCGACTTCTAAGAGCCGATTTTTGGTAGCAGCGCACAATTTGATGGGAAGCATAAAATTTTGAACACTCCCGTTTGTGTTTTATGCTATACTATACCCAATGGCGCAGCCGCCGGCCAGCGGCTGCGCCTTTCTTGAATGGTTCCCCCGCGCGTCCGCACGAGGGCAGAATGAGGAGGAGTGCGTGAAGTATGTATAAGATTTTGGAAAAGACGCCGCTGAACCCGACGGTGACAAAAATGGTCATCGAAGCGCCGCTGGTGGCGAAAAAAGCGGAGCCGGGACAGTTCATCATCTTCCGTGCGTCGGAGGACGGCGAGCGGGTGCCGCTGACGATCGCGGATTATGACCGTAAGGCCGGCACCGTGACGATCATCTTCCAGATCGTGGGCGGGGCGACGATGGAATTGAACGCCCTGAACGCAGGGGACAGCCTTGTGGACTTTGTGGGTCCGCTTGGCACACCCAGCAAGCTGGAAGGGCTGAAAAAGGTAGCCGTGGTGGGCGGCGGCGTTGGCTGCGCCATCGCGTATCCCACGGCGAAGAAGCTGCACGAGCTGGGCGCGGAGGTGCACAGCGTGGTGGGCTTCCGCAATAAGGACCTGGTGATCCTGGAGAAGGAGTTCGAGGCTGTCTCCGCCCAGGTGGTGAAGATGTCCGACGACGGCAGCTGGGGCGAAAAGGGCCTTGTGACGAACGCGCTGGAGGCGCTCATCAACGCGGGCAACCAGTACGATGAGGTAATTGCCATCGGGCCGCTGGTGATGATGAAATTTGTGTGCCAGCTGACGAAAAAATACGGCATCAAAACGACGGTGTCCATGAACCCGATCATGATCGACGGAACGGGCATGTGCGGCGGCTGCCGCCTGACCGTAGGCGGCAAGACAAAGTTTGCCTGCGTGGACGGGCCGGATTTTGACGGCCACGAGGTGGACTTTGACGAGGCGATGCACCGCGGAACAATGTACCGCGACTTTGAGGCGCACGCCCGTGAGGCGGAGTGCGAGCTGCTGAAAAAGGAGGTCGAATGATCATGCCGAATATGGACCCGAAAAAGTGCCCTATGCCGGTGCAGGACCCGGACGTGCGCAATAAGAATTTCAAGGAAGTGGCACTGGGCTATACCTATGAGATGGCTGTGAACGAAGCAAAGCGCTGCCTGAACTGCAAAAACAAGCCCTGTGTGAGCGGCTGCCCGGTGAATATAGATATCCCCGCCTTTATTGCGAAGGTGGCCGATGAGGACATGGAGGGCGCGTACGCCGTGCTCAGCGCGTCCAGCGCGCTGCCGGCGGTGTGCGGCCGCGTGTGCCCGCAGGAGAACCAGTGCGAGGGCAAATGTGTTCGCGGCATCAAAACGGAAAGCGTGGGCATCGGCCGTCTGGAGCGGTTTGTGGCCGACTGGCATCGGGAGCACAGCACCGAAAAGCCCGCCATGCCCGTGCCCAACGGGCACAGGGTGGCGGTCATCGGCTCCGGCCCGTCCGGGCTGACGGCGGCCGGTGACCTTGCAAAGCTGGGCTATAAGGTGACGGTGTACGAGGCGCTGCACACCGCGGGCGGCGTGCTGGTGTACGGCATTCCGGAATTCCGCCTGCCCAAGGATATCGTGCGCCAGGAGATCGACGGCCTGAAGGAGCTGGGCGTCGACATCGAGACCAACGTGGTCATTGGCAAGACGATCACCATCGACGAGCTGTTCGAAATGGGCAACGAGGCGGTGTTCATCGGTTCGGGCGCGGGCCTGCCCCGGTTCATGGGCATTCCGGGCGAGAGCCTGAAGGGCGTGTACTCGGCCAACGAGTTCCTCACGCGCATCAATCTGATGAAAGCGTACAGGGAGGGGGCGAAAACGCCTATCCAGCATGCAAGGAACGTGGCTGTTGTGGGCGGCGGCAACGTGGCCATGGACGCGGCGCGCTGCGCCAAGCGGTTGGGCGCGGAAAATGTGTACATCGTGTACCGCCGCAGCATGAACGAGCTGCCCGCCCGTAAGGAAGAGGTGGAGCACGCGGTGGAAGAGGGGATCATTTTCAAGACCCTCTCGAACCCGGTGGAGGTGCTGGGAGACGCAGACGGCAGTGTGTGCGGCATGCGCTGTGTGGAGATGGAACTGGGCGAGCCGGACGCAAGCGGCCGCCGCCGTCCGGTCGTGAAGGAAGGCAGTGAATTTGTGCTGGAGGTGGACTGCATGGTCATGTCCATCGGCACCAGCCCGAACCCGCTCATCCGCAGCACGACGCCGGGCCTGGAGACAAACAGCCACGGCTGCATCATCACCAACGGCGACGACGGCCTGACGACGCGCAACGCGGTGTACGCGGGCGGCGACGCCGTGACGGGCGCAGCCACGGTCATTCTGGCCATGGGAGCAGGCAAGCACGCCGCCAAGGCCATTGACGAGTACATCAAAAGTAAGGACAATGCCTGACGGATAAAAGGCAACAAAAGACGGGCTGCCGGCAGACGCCGGCAGCCCGTCTTTTGTGGGTGCCATAGAGGAAAGAAAGGGCAGGCGCCTTATTCCCGTTCAAAGGAAAGATAGCGTGTGCCCTGAAAGGTGAGCCTGCCGCGGTCGCCCTCGGCCAGCATGCCGTATTCCGCGCCCGAAAGGCGCAGTTCCATGCGGTCGCCGCTTTCCACCTGGAACGTGGCGTAATAAGTGGTGCTGGAGGTGACGTGCGCCGCGCCGCCTGTATTGTGGTGGGAGTGCGTGGTGGCGGTGCGCTTCGCCGCCACGACGGCGGGCACGGTCAGGCGCGGGGAATGGTTGTTTTGGTTCCATTGCAGCAGGCCGCGCACCGCAGTAACAAGGATGACGGCCAAAACCGCGAAGAATGCGAGGGAGAACAGAATTTCAAATCCACCGCCGAAGAAAAACAGATCCATCAGAAAAAAACTCCTTTCACGTCCGAGCCGGGTGGGAGGACGTCACGGCTCAAAGCCCCAGGCGCGCATGGCGTCCAGGCTCTCCCGCATACACAGGAAAGCGTCCTTTTCCCAGCGCTCCTGCTCGGCAAAGGCCCAGCGCACGCCGGTTTCCCGGCAGGCGTCCACGGCGGCGCTCCAGTCCGTCACGCCCTGTCCCACGGGCACCAACGTTTCCGAGCCGTCGGGGGCGATGCAATAATCCTTGAAGTGCACGAATTCCACACGCCCGGCCCAGCGGCGCAGCAGTGCGTCTGGCGCGAGACCCGCTTTGCCGGAGTGGTACAGGTCCAGCCCGAGCGTTACGTTTTGAGGCGTGTGCTCCAAAAGCAGTTCCGTGCAGGAAAGGCCCGGCTCGGCCGTGTCTGCGGGCGCCCATTCCCGCGCGCGTGGATGAAACGCCAGCGTCATGCCCAGCGGCGCGATGCGCGCCGCCATGGCAGCCAGCTCCGCCGAAAAGGCAAGCACGCTCGCAGTGTCCGGCACCGGAGCGGGGATGCCGCTGACGCAGACGCAGGTGCTGCCGCACAGCACGTTCAAGCGCACGGTGCGCTCGAAATCATCCCGTACGGCTGTGTAGAGGTCTTGCGTGGAAACGCAGGTAAGCCCGGCGTCCCGTACGGCGGCGGCAACAAGCTCCGGCTCGAACTCCGGGTTCCACCACTGCATCTGCACCGTGCGGTAACCCATGTCCGCCAGCTTTTGCAGGGATGCGCGCAGCTCCTGGGGCGTTTGCAGATAGGGGCGCAGACTGGAGACCTGCGCGCCCACGATGTTTTTTTTATTGCTCATTACAGATTCCTCCCGGTTCGGTTTTGAGAAAAAAGCCCCGCTGTGCGCGGGGCTTTTGCATGCGGTCCACACCCGCCGCGCGGCCCTGTGCAAACGGAGCCGCGCGTTATTGTTTTATACGGGGTGAAAAGGCGCTTTATTACAGGGCTGTCAAAACAAGCTGTGCGCGGCCCGCGATGGTATACGCGCCCAAGCCTGCGGGAAGGAACAGGCTGTCGCCCTTGGCAAAAGGCACGGCCCCGCCGCCGCAAATGACTGCGCCGCTGCCGGACAGGCACAGCAGGGAATGGAAGCTCTCGCCGTCCGCGCACAGCGGCGCGCTGCCCGCTACGTCCAGCAGGCGCGCGGTGAAATAACCGCACTTGGCCAGCAGCGTGGAAGTGCAGTCCCCGTTCTGTTCCGGTTTCCCCATGGGGCCTGCCGGGCGCTCGGGCGGGCACAGGCGTGCCACGTCCAGGGCCTTTTCCACGTGCAGTGCGCGGGGCTTTCCGTCCGCGCCCAGACGGCCGTAATCGAACACGCGGTAGGTGGTGTTGGAATTCTGCTGGATCTCGGCGATAAGGATGCCCGCGCCGATGGCGTGCACGGTACCGGCGTCAATGAAAAATACGTCGCCCGCTTTTACGGGCACGGCGTTCAGTACATCGGTGAGCGTGCCGTCTGCGATGCGCCGGGCGGCCTCCTCACGGGTGAGTTCCCGCTGGAAGCCGTAATAGAGCTGTGCGCCGGGCTGTGCATCCACCACATACCACATCTCGGTCTTGCCCGGTTCGCCCTCCACGCGCTGGGCGTAGGCGTCGTCCGGATGCACCTGCACAGAGAGCGGCCTGGCCGCGTCGATGAGTTTGATGAGCACGGGGAACACGCCGTCTGTATGCCTTGTCCCCACACATGCGGGATGCCGGGCCGCATATTCCGCCAGCGTCCGGCCGGCGTCCGGCCCATTGACAATGGTGCTGGGGCCGTCCTTGTGGCAGCTCAGCTCCCAGCTTTCGGCCAGGGGCGACAGTCTGGTATGCTTGCCGTATTCGCTTTTCAGGCGTTCGCCGCCCCACAGGTAGTCCTTGAACGCGGGCGCGAGCTTGAGCGGCATTGCGGCCGGGGCGGAAAGACACAGCGCAGCCGCGCCGATGATGCCCGCCTTGTTGCCCAGCGTGGCGGTGTCCACACGTGTGACAAAGCTCTTGTCACCGCCGAAGCAATGGGCTTTCACGTATTCGTTCATCGGGTCCGTCAGGGCTTTGCCTTCGCCGGAGATACCGCCGCCCAGCAGCAGCATTTCAGGCCGAAAGATATTCACCATGTCCACAATGGCCTCGCCGAGATATTCCTCGTACTGCGCCACGACGGCCTTTGCGGCATCGTCGCCCGCGCGCATGGCGTCATATACGGATTTTGCGGTGATGCGTTCTTTGTTCAGCAGGCTTTCAGGATGCGCGGCCGCAGCCTCTGAAGCCTGGCGGATGAGAGCCGTGGCGGAGGCATAGCTTTCGATGCAGCCCCTGCGCCCACAGGTGCATTCCACGCCCCCGGAGATGAGCGTGCAGTGGCCCAGCTCTGCGCCCGCGCTGGCCTGCCCCTCATAGATCTTCCCGTCGATGACAACGCCGCCGCCCACGCCTGTTCCCAGCGTGAGCAGTACGGCTGTTTTGCAGCCTTTGGCCGCGCCGGCGACCACCTCGCCCAGGGCAGCGCAGTTGGCGTCGTTGCTCAGGCGGCAGGGCAGGCCCGTCAGGCGCGTCAGGGTGGGGCAAAGGGGCACGTCGTCCCAATACAGGTTGTTGGAATAGACGACCTCGCCTGTGTCGCCGTTGCAGATGCCCGGGCTGCCCACGCCGATGCCCGCACAGTCGGCCCTGGAAAGGCCCGCCTTTTCCACAAGTTCCATCGCCAGGCGGGCCATATCGGCCGCGACCTCCTGCCACGGGCGCTGCGCCTTTGTGGGAACGCTGCCCTTTTCCAACAGCTTATAGTCCTCTGTAACGATGCCTGCGGCGATATTTGTACCGCCCAGATCAATGCCGATCGCATAACGCATTGTAGTGATGTCCCCCTTGTTTTCCGCGCTGGTCACACGCGCGTTTTACTACTGTAAAGTGTAAGGCAGGGGCCGGGGCATGTCAAGAGAACACGCGCGTTTTAGACGGAAATTTTCTAGTGGCGTACAGGCTGGGAAGATGGTATAATAACCTTAAACCCGCCGCTGTCGCGGCCGTGCGCGTGCTTTGCACGCACGGATGCGCTTTCGCGCATGGGTTTGAGAACATTGAACCATGCAAAACCGCAGTGGGTGCGGTTTTGTTGAGGCCGCTTTGCGGCGTCATGGTATAATAACCTTAAACCCGCCGCTGTCGCGGCCGTGCGCGTGCTTTGCACGCACGGATGCGCTTTCGCGCATGGGTTTGAGAACATTGAACCATGCAAAACCGCAGCGGGTGCGGTTTTGTTGAGGCCGCTTTGCGGTGTCATGGTATAATAACCTTAAACCCGCCGCTGTCGCGGTTGGGCGTGTGCGCTGCACGCGCCCCTGTGCCGGCGCGCATGGGCTTAAAAATATTGAACCGCGCAAACTGTGCCGAGCGCAGTTTTTATTATAGCCGTCTTTCGGCGGCGTCCTAGTATGATCCGATATATGCAAATATCAAAAGGCATGTCCTTGGCAGGAAAAAACAGCATAGGAGTGACTGTATGGACGAGTATATCATCGAGATGTGCAACATCACCAAAGAGTTCCCGGGTATCATCGCAAACGACGACGTAACGCTGCAGCTGAAAAAGGGCGAGATCCACGCCCTGCTGGGGGAAAACGGCGCGGGCAAATCCACGCTGATGAGCGTGCTGTTCGGCATGTACCAGCCGGAAAAGGGCGTTATCCGGAAAAACGGGCAGGAGGTCCAGATCAAGGACCCAAACGACGCGAACCGTTTGGGCATCGGCATGGTGCATCAGCACTTCAAGCTGGTGCACAACTTCACTGTGCTGGAAAACATCATACTGGGCGTGGAGACCACGAGCCGGGGCTTTTTGAAAATGGACAAGGCCCGGGAAAAGGTAACGGCCCTCTCGGAGCGGTACGGCCTGCGGGTGGACCCGGACGCCTGTATCTCCGATATTACGGTGGGCATGCAGCAGCGTGTGGAGATCCTGAAGATGCTGTACCGTGAAAACGAGATCCTTATTTTCGACGAGCCCACAGCGGTGTTGACGCCGCAGGAGATCGACGAACTGATGAAAATCATGAAGGAGCTTGTCAGCGAGGGAAAGAGCATCCTGTTCATCACGCATAAGCTCAATGAGATCAAAGCGGTGGCCGACCGCTGCACCGTCCTGCGCAAGGGGCGGTACATCGGCACCGTGGACGTCGCCTCCACCACCAAGGAGGAGATGAGTGAGATGATGGTGGGCCGCAAGGTGAACCTGAATGTGGAAAAAACGCCTGCGCAGCCGGGAGAGGTCGTGCTGTCGGCCCGGGGAGTTTGCGTAAAGGGACACGGAGGCAGCAAAAATGTGGTGGACCATGTGGATTTTGACGTGCGCCGGGGCGAAATCGTGTGCATCGCGGGCATCGACGGAAACGGGCAGACAGAGCTTGTTTACGCGCTGACGGGCCTTGTGGAGCCGGAGGAGGGCACTGTGACGCTGAACGGACAGGATATCACCCACGCGCCCATCCGCAGGCGCAACGCGGGCGGTCTGGGGCATATTCCCGAGGACCGCCACCGCCATGGCCTTGTGCTGGATTATAACCTTGCCTACAATCTGGTGCTGCAAAGCTATTTTGAGCCGGAGTTCTGCAGCCGCGGCTTTTTGAAGTACGACGCCATCTACGAATACGCAGACAAGCTCATCGGCAAATTTGATATCCGCTCGGGCCAGGGCGCGCGCACCATCACGCGCAGCATGTCCGGCGGCAACCAGCAGAAGGCCATCGTCGCGCGGGAGATCGACCGCGACCCGGACGTGCTCATCGCCGTCCAGCCCACGCGCGGGCTGGACGTAGGCGCCATCGAGTACATCCACGGCAAGCTGGTGGAGGAGCGGGACGCGGGCAAGGCCATCCTTCTCGTGAGCCTGGAGCTGGACGAGGTGATGCAGCTTTCAGACCGCATCCTCGTTATCTATGAGGGCCGGATCGTGGCCGACCTTGACCCGAAAACAGTCACCGTGCAGGAGCTTGGGCTTTATATGGCCGGTTCCGGGAGGAGGGCAGTGCAATGAAAAAAATATCGGCGCGCTGGCGAAATCTCTATACAAAAGCGGGTTTTTCCAGCTTTATGGCCTCGCTTCTGGCAATTTTGTGCGGCCTTGTGGTGGGCTTTGTGGTGCTGCTGGTGGCAGACCCGGCCAATGCCTTCTGGGGCCTGCTGGCCATTCTGACGGGCGGCCTTTCCGACATGAAAAACCTGGGGCAGGTGCTGTACGCAGCCACGCCCATCATTCTGACGGGCCTTTCGGTGGGCTTTGCCAACAAAACGGGCCTGTTCAACATCGGCGCGTCCGGCCAGTTCATCGTGGGCGCATATGTGGCCGTTCTGATGGGTGTGAAATGCACGTTCATCCCCGGCCCGCTGTTGTGGCTGGCCTGCCTGCTGGGCGCGATGCTGGCGGGCGCGGTGTGGGGCCTTGTTCCGGGCTTTTTGAAGGCCGTGTGCAACGTGAACGAGGTGATCGCCTGCATTATGATGAATTATATCGGTATGTACGGCGTCAACTTCCTCATTCAGCTGACGGTGTTCGATTCCCTGAAGAACCAATCGCTTCCGGTAGCGGAAAACGCCAACGCGCCCAAGCTGGGCATGGACCTGATCTTCCGCAGCGGAGCCACGGCCTCCAGCGCCAACGCGGGCATCTTCATTGCCGTCCTCGCGGGCGTCGTTATCTATTACCTCATTGAAAAAACAAAATTCGGCTACGAGCTGAAGGCGTGCGGCTACAACCGCGATGCGGCCCGGTATGCCGGCATCAATGAGACACGCAGCATCGTGCTTTCCATGGTCATTGCGGGCGCGCTCTCGGGCCTGGGCGGCGCATGCCTGTATCTGGCGGGCGCGGGCAAGGGGATCGAGGTGCTGGACACGCTGGCCGCCGAGGGCTTCAACGGCATCCCGGTGGCGCTGCTGGGCCTCAACAATCCCATCGGCATCATTTTCTCAGGCCTGTTCGTGGCGTATTTGAACCAGGGCGGCTTCAATATGCAGGTATACGGCTTTGCGCCGCAGGTCATTGATATCATTATTTCCGTGGTAATCTACTTCGCGGCCTTTTCGCTGCTTTTGCGCGGCTTTGTAGAGCGGCGCGTCAAGCGCAGAGAAGAAAAGCGCGCGGCGGACGGCAGGCCCGCTGTTTCGGGCAGGGGCCCGCAGGAAGGGGGCGGAGCTGAATGAATACCGTATATTTTCTGGTACAGCAGACGATGTTCTTCTCCATTCCGCTGCTGATCGTGGCGTTGGGCGGGATGTTCAGTGAGCGCAGCGGCGTCGTCAATATCGCGCTGGAAGGCATCATGATCATGGGTGCGTTTTCCAGCATCCTGTTCATCAACATCGTGCAGAGCAGCGGCGCGGCCCTGCCGCCCCAGCTACTGCTCCTGCTGGCGGTGCTTATCGCGGCGGCGGTGGGCGTGCTGGTCTCCATGGCGCATGCATATGCATCCATCAATATGAAGGCGGATCAGGTCATCAGCGGCACGGCCATCAACATGTTCGCTCCGGCATTCGCTATTTTTGCCGCCCGTATGATCCGCAGCGTGCAGCAGATCCCGTTCTCCAACACCTTCCGCATCACCAAGGTACCGGTGCTGGGCGATATTCCCGTGCTGGGGCCGCTGCTGTTCCAGAATACCTATATCACCACCTATCTGGGCTTTGCGGTGCTGGCGGTATCGGCTGTGGTGTTGTACAAAACGCGCTTTGGCCTGCGGCTGCGCGCGTGCGGCGAACACCCGCAGGCGGCGGACAGCGTGGGCGTGAACGTATACCGGATGCGCTACGCGGGCGTTGCCATTTCCGGCGCGCTGGCAGGCGTGGGCGGCCTTGTGTTTGTGGTGCCAACATCCACCAACTTCAACGCCACAGTGGCCGGCTACGGCTTTTTGGCGCTGGCGGTGCTCATCTTCGGCCAATGGAGACCCAGCCGCATCCTGTTTGCGGCGTTCTTCTTCGGTTTGATGAAAACGGTGGCGTCCGCGTATTCGGGCATCCCGTTCCTGGCAAACCTGGGCATCCCCAACGACGTTTACAAAATGGTGCCCTATGTAGCCACACTGATTGTACTGGCGTTCACCAGCAAAAATTCCATGGCGCCGCGTGCGGAAGGCATTCCCTACGACAAGGGCAGCCGTTAGAAAGCGGCGCGGAAAGAAAATAAATCAGGGGCGGGCTGCCGCCGCCGGGCGGTACGCCGGGCGGCCGTCCGTCCCTTTGCGTTCCGGCTGAAGCAGCGTGCGCGCCGGCTGTCCGGCGCGCACACAAAACGGATAAAGGAGATTTTTTATGCGCATGTATGATATCATCGCCAAAAAGCGGGACGGCGGTACGCTGACGCAGGAGGAGATCGCGTTCGCGGTAAACGGCTTTGCCGCGGGCAGCATCCCGGATTACCAGATGAGTGCGCTGATGATGGCTGTTTACCTGCGCGGCATGACGGCAACGGAGACCGCCCAGCTTACGGCAGCCATGGCTTACAGCGGCGATATGGTGGACCTTTCGGGGATCGGCGGCGTCAAGGCTGACAAACATTCCACGGGGGGCGTGGGCGACAAGACCACCCTGGTGGCGGGGCCGATCGTGGCCGCGTGCGGCGTAAAGGTTGCGAAGATGAGCGGCCGCGGCCTGGGGCATACGGGCGGCACGCTGGATAAGATCGAGGCTATCCCCGGATGCTCGGTGTCGCTCACGCAGGAAGCGTTTTTCCGGCAGGTGAACGACATAGGCATCGCGGTCATCGGGCAGACGGGCAACCTGGCTCCTGCGGACAAAAAGATGTATGCGCTGCGGGATGTAACGGCTACGGTTTCCTGTATTCCGCTCATCGCCAGCAGCATCATGAGTAAAAAGCTGGCTTCCGGCGCGGACTGCATCCTGCTGGATGTAAAAACGGGGAACGGCGCGTTCATGAAAACGCTGGAGGATTCCATTGCGCTGGCGAAGGCCATGGTGGACATCGGTGAGCATAACGGGCGGCGCACGGCGGCGCTCATCACAGATATGGATACCCCGTTGGGCCGCAATATCGGCAACAGCCTGGAGGTCATCGAAGCGGTGGAGACCCTGCGGGGCAAAGGCCCTGCGGACCTGACGGAGGTGTGCCTGTCTCTGGCGTCGGGCATGCTGTGGCTGGCAGGAAGGGGCGGCGCTGCGGCATGCCGCGCCATGGCGGAGGACGCGCTGCGCAGCGGCGCGGCGCTGGCAAAGCTGCGGGCCATGGTGGCCGCGCAGGGCGGCGACCCTGCCGTGATAGACGATCCGTCAGGCTTCCCCGCAGCCGCGTATGAACATGACGTGGTGTGCATGCAGGACGGCTGGCTGTATGCCACCGACACCGAGAAAATTGGCATTGCAGCCGTTCTGCTGGGCGCGGGGCGCGAAACAAAAGAGAGCGTCATTGACCCGGCGGCGGGCATCCGCCTGTTGAAAAAAGCGGGCGACCCGGTGAAAAAGGGCGATGTGCTGGCACGGCTGTACGCCGGGGATGCGGCGAAATTTGCGGCTGCGGAAGAAAAATTCCACAGTGCGCTCACCTTTGCGGCCCGGCGTCCCCAGCTGCCCGCGCTGGTGCTGGCCCGTGTAGACAAGGACGGCGTGACGCGGTTTTAATGGGTGCGGCAGAGGCCGTGTCAATAGGACGGCTTTGCTCGGTGCGGCTGGATATCACCGGGCGGGACTGTTCAACGGGGGAATGCATTTTTCCAGTGCCCCCGTACGTATCAATAGGGTGTGTTGCCTCAGCACGTCCAGGGGCTGTTTAAAAAATCAAAGAAGCTGTCTTTCCCAATGGGAATTGGCGTTTGCTGCGTTCAAAATCCTCGAAATACCGCAAGTGCTCCCGCATTTTTTGCCTTGTAACCGTTCGATCCTTGCGGGAAATGCAGCATTTTCCCGGTTTTCAAACACCCCTATGCGCGTGCCGGCTTTTGCGATGAAAAAGAAAAAGAGCGCTCTGCACGGCCCCTCCGGCCAATGCGGGACGCTTTTTTGTTTGAAGGTATCGGTGCCAGGGTAAGAAGCCTGTCCGGCTCTGCAGAAGACCGGAGAAAGCATATGGACGGCGTTTTTTTACCGGGCGCGCGCTGTACCGTCCCGGCCCAGGACCGCCCGGCGGATATCACAAAGTATCTGCAGCGCGCTGCCCGCTGCGTACAGCAGCAGGCCGCAGGCTGAGCCTGCCAGCGCCAGCAGGAAAAACACCGGCAGCGCCCATACCCGCCATCCCGGTGTGAGAGCGAAGACGCACGCAGCACCCGACGCGGCGCACAGACCGGCCAGCGCGGCCAGCACGCCGCAGCCGTGCAGGATACACCCGGTGCGGTTCTCCTGTTCCATGTTTCATGCCTCCCTGTACTTCGCGCGTTTTTGACAGAATGATTTTACTGCAATTTGCGGTAAAAGTCAATACAACAAATTGCGGTTACCTATACTGTACCTTAGATAAAAAGAAGGGCAGGGGAGGTACATGTACGAGCGTATCCGCGCCCTGCGGGAGGACCGGGACCTCTCGCAAAAGCAGCTCAGCCAGGCGCTGCACTGCTCGCAGCAGGTATACAGCAATTATGAACTGGGCCAGCGGGACATTCCAACGGCCATTCTTATTGCGCTGGCGGATTTTTACGGCACCAGCACAGACTATATCCTGGGCCGCACGGATGAAAAATAGCGGCCGCACAACGAAAAAAGCCGCGCCCGCCGTAGCAGCTTACGGCGGGCGCGGCTTCAGACTGTCGAAAAAGGCAAAGAAGGAAAAGAAGCGTCCGGGGAAAAAGCTTGAAAAAGGGGTGGAGAACCCCTTTTTCATTTAAAATA